>Ga0080064_1000065_pt2 | contig 250283 bp, 236 predicted proteins | sample Subgrocontami54m_FD_69260 | JGI IMG/M metagenome (GOLD analysis project Ga0080064, IMG submission 69260) | Subsurface groundwater microbial communities from S. Glens Falls, New York, USA - GMW46 contaminated, 5.4 m (SPADES assembly) (version 2) ...
CGCGGTGGACACATTTGGCAATGTCGAGCATGTGCTTGGGTCGGCGTTCAACGACCTGCTGGTCGGTAATCTTGACAACAACGTGCTCAATGGCGGTAGCGGAAACGACACGCTGCGGGGGGAGGCTGGAGACGACAACCTGATCGCCGGAACCGGCAACAACTTTATCGACGGCGGCTCCGGCACCGATACTCTCAATTATTCCGCCTCCACAGGAGGAGTAACTATTAATCTTTCCTCAGGATCCGGTCTCAATGGCTTCGGCGGTAGCGACACCTTCGGCAACGTGGAGAACGTGGTTGGGTCGCAATTCAACGACCTCTTGGTAAATGGCAGTGGCATCAACGTCCTGGCCGGTGGAGCGGGAAACGATACTTTCAGGTTCGTGCGAAGCCAATCGAACGAAGATGTCCTCACCGACTTCATTGGCAATGGCGACTTACAAGGTGATCAGTTGGTGTTCTCAGGCTATGGCACTTCGGGAGCAAGCTTCATACAGATCGACTCGACACGTTGGCAGATAACGTCATCAGATGGTCTTGTTCAGGATGTCATAACTCTGGCCAACGCCTTCTCCGTTCATGCCAGCGACTTTATCTTCACATGAGTAGTCGCTTCATCGAAACAGAACGGGTTGATATTGGGCCTTGGCCTGAACGGCGCCCCAGTGTCTCGAGGACAACGATAGCTCCTTTTAACGAGGGAAGATCGCTACGCCGCTGTGCGGGGCGCGACAGTGTCAAGCCCGATCCTCTCGTTTCTGGAAAATTGGAGCCGAACGCTTACAGATGCGCTCCTCAAGCACCAGGCGCGCCTCGCTAACGCTTTTCAAGCCAAAACTCGCACTTCTTGGCATGGGGGAGGCGTTGATGTAGCTATTGTAGCTATTGGCGACTCTGTCCTATCCGGCAGAGCAAGTGCCCGAGCTTGTTTCGGAGGTGTAGTTACCAGCTTCATATCGGCGGCATGCGTCGGAGGCGGAACACCGTTGTCCCCTGATTGCGGCCAACGCAGACGCCTCAACAGATTGGCCCACGAAGCCTGCGGCTCAGCCATTTAAGTCCAGGACCACTTGTTCAGCCAGCGATAGGGCGGACGTGAGCCCAGGCGATTCGATTCCGAAGAGGTGAACGAGACCGTCAAGGCCGTGGTCGTTGGGGCCATCGATCACGAAATCGGATGCCGGCTCTCCTGGTCCCGTCAATTTAGGCCTGATGCCGGCATAGTCTGGCATAAGCGTGTGGTCAGGCAGGTTCGGCCAATAGCGCCGGATACGCCCGTAAAAGAATGCCGCCCGGGTAGGATTAACTTGATAGTCTTCACGTTCTATCCACTCCACGTCGGGCCCGAATCGCATACGGCCTGATAGATCGAGCGTGACGTGAACGCCGAGGCCACCGTCGACGGGCGCAGGATAAATTAGGCGGGAAAAGACGGGCCGGCCTGTAAATGTGAAGTAATTACCTTTTGCGAGCAAAAGCGGCGGCACCCGCGTCGGCGGATACCCTTCGGTAGCGCGCGCGAGAGACTGCGCGCCCAGCCCGGCGCAATTGACTACTGCATCCACCTCCAGCGACTGCGGCGCACCGTTCCCAAAGTAGACCTTCCATCTGCCTCCAGTCGGAATAAGACGCTTAATCATCGTATTGAACGCAATCATGCCGCCGCAGTCCTCAAACTCACCGCGTAGCGCCAACATGAATGCGTGGCCGTCGATAATACCGGTTTCCGATGACTCGACGGCGGCTTCGCAGAAGAGCGCAGGCTCTAACTGCCGCGCTGCCTCGCCAGTGATCAGGGCAAGGCCTTCGACGCCGTTGGCGCGGCCTTGCGCATGGATTGCCTCTATCTTGGCCACTTCGGAGGCGTTCGTCGCAACGATCAGCTTGCCACACTTGCGATATGGCACGCCGCGGACGGCGCAAAAATCGTACGTCATCGGCCGGCCGCGCGTGCAGTGACGAGCCATTAGCGAGCCCGTTCGATAATAAATTCCGGCGTGGACTACCTCGCTATTGCGTGACGATATCCCGGTTCCAATGGCGGATGTGGCCTCCGCGATGACCACGTCGTGACCTGCAAGCGCCGCCGCCCGTGCGACCGCGAGTCCTATCACACCAGCTCCGACCACAAGAATCTGCATTATCTCCTCTTGCCCAATTATGCATCGAAGAGAGGCTGCGTGGGTAGCCTCGAGAGCGGGCCATAGCTGGCTGTCTGTCCGATGCTCGCGGAGGATAATTCCACCGGTCGCGCGATATCACGCCGTGAGCCCTGGAATCGGGAAAAGTCAGCATCGCACCGCTGGTGCACTACCGTGACTGGATGGTCAGACGGTCAGGAAAAGGCGGCCTACTGGCCATGTTAGATCCGACATCTCCGAAGGCACAGGACCAGCCCGAATGGCGCAAGCGATCCTGGTTAGGCGGGCCTTCGCGCGAGCCTATCCTCGGTGACCAACTTGAGCCCGGCGGATAGCGCGTCTTCGCGAAACGCTTTTACCGCATCAAGCGACAATTCCGGCGCGTTTCTCGTCCCAAGACTCGGAAGTTTCTTGAGCACATCGGCAGGCGCGGTGATGATGTGGCAGCCGATCTCGTCAGCCTCGATCACATTGAATACTTCGCGGGTTGAAGCCCAGATGATCTCCACATTGGCGGTCTTGCGCGCCCGCGCCACTGCGTCGCGCATCAGCGGCCGATAGTCGATGCCGAGATCGGCCAGCCGGCCCGCGAACACCGATATGCAGGCGGCAGCGCCGCCGGCCAGCGCATCGACTGCGCGCACCACCTGTTCCGGCGTGAAGATCGCCGTCATGTTGATCTTGACGCCCTCGCGCGAAAGCGCCCGGACCGTGTCGAAGAGTGGCTCGCCGCGCGTGGTGGTAACCGGCAGCTTGACGTGCACATTCTTGCCCCATGTTGTGATCACGCGCGCCTGGGCGATCATTTCGGGGATGTCGTCGGAAAACACCTCGAAGGAAATGTGCCGGTCCGGCACGGCGGCCACCAGGTCGGTGGCATAGGCGGCGTAGTCCCGCACGCCGGCCTTCTTCAGCAGCGACGGATTGGTGGTGAAGCCCTTGATCCAGGGCTGCTTTGCCATTTCGAGAATCTGCGCCTTGTCGGCGCCGTCGGTGAACAGCTTGACCTTCAGATCAGAGAGCCGTGGCATTCGGATACCTTTTCCTGCCGGCGCGTCATCGCCGTATTGGCGCTCAAAAGGCGCCGAGGGGGCTACGCGATCAAGATCGATGGTAGTCGTCGTCGAATCGCGTGATGTCGTCTTCCCCGAGATAACTCCCGCTCTGCACCTCGATCAATTCCAGGTCGATCTTGCCTGGATTTTCCAGACGATGCTTGGTACCGATTGGAATATAGGTGGATTCGTTCTCGTGCACAGTCTTGACCTGGTCGCCAATGGTGACGTGCGCGGTGCCGCGCACCACCACCCAATGCTCGGCGCGGTGATTGTGCATCTGCAATGACAGCCTTTTGCCCGGCTTCACCACGATGCGCTTGACCTGGTAACGGGCGCCCTGGTCGAGCGACTGATAGGAGCCCCAGGGCCGGTGCACCGTCAAATGCTCTTCGGTCACCGCGGGCGCCACGTCCTTGAGGCGCTCGATTAGCCGCTTCATCTCACCGACACGAGCGCGGTGAGCGACCAGAATGGCGTCTTCGCTGGCGACCACCACGAGGTCATCGACCCCGAACAGCGCAATCAGCGCCTTGTCGGTGGCCGCATAGTTGTTATTGGCATCGACGAAAACAGCGTTACCGCGCGCAGAATTGTTGGCGGCATCGCGCTGCGACAGCTCCCAGACCGCATTCCATGACCCAACATCGGACCATTCGTAGGTGACCGGGATCACGGCGGCGTGCTTGGTCTTTTCCATCACCGCGTAGTCGACAGATTTCGCCGTCGCTTGCGCGAACGCATCAGGGTCGAGGGTCACAAAGCCGAGATCGCTCCCGGCGCCCTGCACAGCCGCGGCGACCGCGGCGGCGCTCGCTGGCTCAAACTTGCGATACTCGTCCAGAAACACTTTGGCGCGAAACATGAAGTTGCCGGAGTTCCACAAATAGCCGTCGGCGACATAGCGGGCGGCATTAGCCTCATCGGGCTTCTCGACGAACTTGTCGACGGTAAGAACCTCGCCGCGCAGCGTAGCTCCGGGACGGATATAGCCGTATTCGATGGCGGCGCGCGCCGGGCGCACGCCAAACGTGACAATACTGCCAGCGGCAGCCGCATCGCGCGCCATCCGGCAAACGGCGGCGAAGGCGGCCGGATCGCCCACCACGTGATCCGCAGCCAGGGCGACGATGACCGGATCGCCGCCGCGCGCTTGCGCGAATTCCGCGCCGGCCGCGATCGCGGGGCCAGAATCGCGGCGCGCGGGCTCGAGCAGGATGTCCGCGGTCGCGCCGAGCGCCGCCAGTTGTTCGGCAACCACAAACCGGTACTGGGCGTTGGTGATGACGATCGGACGGCCAAACAATGCCGGATCGGAAACGCGGCGCACCGTCTCCTGAAAGGTCGACAGCGGCCCCATCAGCGGCAGAAACTGCTTCGGCCGGCCTTCGCGTGACGCAGGCCACAACCGCGTGCCCGCTCCGCCGCACATGATGAGCGGAATAATCGTTCCAGACATGCCTTACCCTGCTGCCGCTCCCCACCCGAGTTCCGGCGCGTTCCCTAGCATGCCCGCAAGCCTCTGACGATGCCTCACAAAAGCGAACGGGAATTTGCACCTATATGTGATTATTGGCCGATTTGGCGGCGCTCCCTGCCGCGGGAAGGTCATCGCACCGTAAGCAGGGACCGATACAGTTTCTCGATCACGCCCCCCACCGCTTGCTCGGTATATCCGTGGTGAAAGTGCGCAAAGGCTGCCGCCCCCATACGCGCGCGCAGATCTGGATCGTCCGCCAGCAGCTTGATGGCATGGGCCGCGCCATCGATATCGCGAGGCGCCACCACAAAGCCTTCGCGGCCGTCATGGACAAATTCGCGGCAGCCGGTGGTATCCGTGGTCACGATCGGCCGCCCCGACGCGGCCGCTTCGATAATGGTGCGCGGTAATCCTTCACGGTAGTACGACAAGTACAAGGCGATGTGATGCTCGCGCCATACGGCGGAAACATCCTGCGTGTAACCTTGCCAGCGGATGCCCGGTTCCAGCGACCATTCGCGCAACTGAACCTCCGAGATCGACAGCGGGTTCGACGGATCCGGCTCGCCATAGAGGTCGAGTTCGACATCCGCGCCAAATTCTCGCGCGCGCCGCACCGCGTTGACCGCCATCTCGATGCCTTTCGGCACAATCATACGCGCAACTACGGCAACCTTGACCGGGGGTACCGGCGGATCGGGCATGAGCGGAAACTCTTTCGGATCGACCCCAGCCCCGCCGACGATCGTGACCTCTGGAGCAGCGATGTCGAACCGAAAGTCACGTGGGTCATCGATGTTCTCAAACAAAAAATGCGTGTTGCGCCCGCGCAGAAACTTACGCACGACAAACCGGATAATCCCGCGCAGGAATCGTGTGCGAAGGGTATCAACTGTCCACAAATGGCCAAGCCCAGTGGTTGCCAGGACGAGCTTTCGCGCTCCAGCTAACCTCGCCGCAGTTCCGGCGACCAAGACGGGACGCAGCCCGATGCAATGCACGATATCGGGATCCTCGGCCCGAATGATTTGAAAGGCGTGGAAGATGTCACGAAAAACGGCGATGAGGCGCAGGCTGCCGCGGTCGCTGCCGAACGAGATAACGCGCAATCCTTCCGCTGTGATGCGCGCGGCCCTGTCGCTTGTCCGGGTTGCGACGCATCCTTCTAGCCCGGCGCGGCGCGCAGCCCGCGCCATCGGTAGAAAGTGCGAGACAAAAAACCAATCTTCAGTGGCAAAGTAGAGAATTCCTGGCATTGCCGCTCGATCGTCAAATCAATGAATCGGATGTATTTTCATAGCAATGTCTTACGCTTACGGGGAAAGTCCCGAACTGTGCTCTCCTACCACATCCGTAAGCCGCTGAGGAGGGCGTATGCAACCGCTCGTATTCCGCGCTCCATCATTTTGACACCATTGATAAATTCGTTCCAGCTCCCGACGAAAGAATAGCGGTGGCTCGTTGACAAATGTGCGGGGCTTCGGCTGGTAACCTTCGTTTTCAACGCATCACCTCCGCGCAGCGGGGAAAATCGGCAATGTCATCGCATCCGCGATCGATCCACCCAGCCTGAGGTCAAAGCGCGGAGTCGTGAACCCCGCCATCTTGCTGCGCTCGGCCTCGCCATGGCCGGTCAAGACTTGCAAGGCTCCCGCCAAGCCGGCGCGTCGGGCGGCTTCGACATCGCTCGCCTTGTCCCCGACCAGCCACGACTTCGCCAGATCGAGCGAAAGATCTTTCGCGGCCCGCAACAGCATGCCGGGATTGGGCTTGCGCGCCGGATGGTCGGCATGGGCAAACGCGCCGCGGCCCTCGGGGTGATGCGGACAGGCATAGACGGCGTCGAGATGGGCGCCCTCCGCAGCGAGCAGCGCCATGATGTGAGCCTGTACCGCAGCAAACTCGTCCCAGCCGTAATAGCCGCAGCCGATCCCGCCCTGATTGGTGATCAACACGACCGGGATGTTTTGCCTATTAGCGGCGGCGATCACCGCGCCCGCGCCGGGAATGACGGCGATATCTTCGACGCGGGACAGATACTCGGTGTCCTCGACCACCACCCCATCCCGGTCAAGAAACAGCGCCGGGCCGCCGCCAAGCGAATGTGAAAGCACCTCGCACCAGAGTCCGGCGGGGTCGATCGGGCGGTCAGATTTCGGCAAGGCCGTCTCCGCGGCAATCGAATTAAGACATCGGGCCGCGTTTTCTATATATCAAAGCTGCGGATTTGCGCGATGCCCGATCGAGAGAATTGCAACATGGCCGAACAGATGCCGGATTCACGCGAGGCATGCATCGCGGCCTATTTTCTCCAGTCGCGCCAGGCGCTCGACGCCGCGATGACGGACCGCGAATTGGCAACGGCCGTGCTTGCGATCGCCGACTGCCTGACAGGCGCCTTGCGCAAGGGCAACAAGCTGCTGGTGGCCGGCAATGGCGGCAGCGCGGCCGACGCCCAGCATATCGCGGGCGAACTGCTCTCGCGCTTGAACTTCGATCGCAGCCCCCTGCCCGCGCTCGCGCTGACCACCGACACATCGGTTCTGACTGCGATCGGCAACGATTATGGTTTCGACAAAATATTCGAGCGGCAGGTCCGCGGGCTCGCGCGCCAAGGCGACGTCTTCCTTGCGATTTCCACCTCCGGCCGGTCGCCCAACATCCTGTGTGCGCTGCAAGCGGCGCGCGATATGGGGGTGACCACGATCGGCTTCACCGGCAATCGCGACTCCGCGATGATCCCGCTGTGCGACTTGTGCCTGCGGGCGCCCGCCGCCGAGACCCCTTTGATCCAGCAGATCCACATCATCGCCGCCCACAGCATTTGCGCCATTGTCGAACAGGACATGTTCGGCAGCTCTCGCGAATAACCCCGTCTTAGCTGCAACCTTGACCCGGCCTTCCCTGTGGACTAAGTCAGCAAAAGTCACAAGTTCGTCTTGAAGGCGCCCGATGCGAAGCGCGGTCCCGCAAAAAATTGGCTCGTTCGATCACGACGGCGCGTTGGACCGTTGCCGGCAGGTCATCAAAATCGAACTCGCCGGACTCGAAAAGCTGGCCGGGGCGCTCGACGGCACGCTGTTGATCGCGGCCGAACGGCTCTTGAATATCCGCGGCCGCGTGGTGGTCAGCGGCGTCGGAAAAAGCGGTCATATCGCCGGCAAGATCGCCGCCACGCTGGCTTCAACCGGCACGCCGGCGCTGTTCGTGCATCCGACCGAGGCGAGCCATGGCGACCTCGGCATGATCACGGTGGACGACGCTATTCTCGCATTGTCCAATTCCGGCGAGACGCCGGAACTCTCCGATCTCGTCCGCGACTCGCGGCGACGCGGCATCCTGCTGATCGCAATGACTCAGAACAAGGCAAGCGCGCTGGCGAAGGCTGCCGATCTCGTGCTGCAGTTGCCCGATGTCCCGGAAGCCTGTCCGTTCAATCTCGCTCCCACGACTTCGACCATCATGATGCTGGCGCTCGGCGACGCGCTGGCCATTGCGCTCCTGGAAGCGCGCAAGTTCACGCCCGAGAATTTCAGCAATTTGCATCCCGGCGGCAAGCTCGGCCAGAAACTGACCACCGTCGCGCACTTGATGCACATTGGCGACGAGGTTCCGCTGATCGGTATCGATACCGACTTGGCCGTTGCGATCGTGCGCATGACCGAGAAGCGATTCGGCTGCACGGGCGTGGTCAATCACGTCGGCGATTTGGTCGGCATCATCACCGACGGCGACCTACGGCGGCATCTCAGCCCGGATATGCTGAACGCAAAGGTCACAGAGGTGATGACCAAGGCGCCGCAAACCGTGACGCCCGAGCGGCTGGCGGCCGAGGCGCTCGGCCTGATGAATGCCAAGAACATCAGCAGCCTGATGGTAGTAAAAGGCAAGAAGCCGGTGGGCATCCTGCACATCCACGATTGTCTGCGCGCTGGCTTGGACTGAGCCGGTCACCCCTACGAGCAATGCTGGCGATCGACCCGGCTGGACGCGCTCCTGCCTCGAACTTCATTGTCCTGAAAGGATACGGAAGATTGCCGATTGGGCTGTACCAGATTTAGTGTTATTATGATGAATTCGATACCTTTCCTGACCTTTCGAAGGGCCAGTTGGTGATTCGACTGTTGCCTCGAAATCAGCAGCCCGCACATCCGGACGTCTCGGCGGCGTTGCAAGATTGCCGCCGGGCGTTTTGGAGCGTTGCGCTGTTCTCCGGCGTGGTCAATTTGCTGATGTTGGCCGGTCCGCTCTACATGCTGCAAATCTACGATCGGGTGTTGGCGAGCCGCAGCGTACCGACGCTCGTCGCACTGTCCATCTTTCTGGTCGGAGCCTTTGCATTCCAGGGCGTACTCGATGTGATCCGTTCTCGCATCGTGGTGCGCGCGGCGACCCTGCTCGATTGGCATCTGGGTACCACGGTGCATCGTGCCGTGGTGGCGTTGGGAGCGCAGGGCCGCCGCGGCGCGGACGCGCATCAACCGGTCCGGGATCTGGATCAGATCAGAGCTTTTCTGACCGGCGCCGGACCGATCGCCATTGTCGACTTGCCGTGGATGCCGTTCTTTCTCGCCATTTGTTTCATGATCCATCCGCTGATCGGATATCTGGCGCTGGCCGGCGCGGTCCTCTTGTTTGTATTGACGCTGCGAATGGAGCGAGCCAGCCGCAACTTCGCCCGGCTGATCAATGACGATAGCGGTACGCGCGCCGCGATGGTCGAAGCGGGCCGGCGCAACAGCCCATCGGTCGTGGCGATGGGAATGGAAGGCGCGCTCGGGAAACGCTGGACCAGCCTCAACGACCGCTTTGTCACGACACTGGCCCGTTCCACCGACATCATCAACTCCTACGGCAGCGTCACCAAAGTTCTGCGATTTCTGCTGCAGTCGGCGATCCTGGGACTGGGCGCCTATCTGGTGATCGCGCAGGAAATGACCGCCGGCGCCATGATTGCCGCCTCGATCATGATGGGGCGCGCGCTGGCGCCGCTCGAAGTCGCGATCGCAAATTGGCGCGCTTTCATCTCCGCGCGCGACAGCACCAGGCGGCTTTCGGCGCTGTTGGCGCAACTGCCGCCCGATCGGACCGCCACCGAATTGCCGAAGCCGCGTGAGAGTCTGGAAGTGAATCAGGTCACGGTCGCTGCACCCGGTAGCAATGCCGCGATCGTCAGCAATGTCCATTTCCGCATTACTGCGGGTGAAATCCTGGGAATCATCGGCCCCAATGGGTCCGGCAAGAGCTCGCTGGCGCGCGCGCTGGTGGGCGTCTGGCCTCCGGCGCGCGGCACCGTCCGGCTGGACGGCGCGGCCCTCGATCAATGGGATCCGGATGCGCGTGGACGCCACATCGGCTACGTCTCGCAGACGGCCGACCTGTTCCAAGGCACCGTGGCGGAAAATATCGCCAGGATGAGCCTCGAACCGGATAGCGCCGCCGTCCTTCGGGCGGCGCACGCGGCGGGGGCGCACGAGATGATTCTGCGGCTCCCGTCGGGCTACGACACGGTCATCGGCGACGGCGGAGAAGGCTTCTCGATAGGCCAGCGGCAACGCATTGCGCTCGCCCGCGCGTTTTACGGCGATCCCTTCCTGGTGCTGCTCGATGAGCCAAGCACCAACCTCGATGGCGAGGGCGAAGCCGCTCTGCAAAAGGCCATAAGAGACCTGAAGGCGCGGCGCGCCATTGTGATCGTCATTGCCCACCGGAAATCGGCCCTGGCCGCCTGCGACAAGGTCCTTGTGCTACTGAATGGGGTACAGCAAGCCTTCGGCCCACGCGACGACGTGCTGCGCAAGATAGCTACGCCCGCCCCGCCTGCGCCGGCAGCCGGCGCCAATCTCAAGGTCTCCTAGTGTGGCGGTTCAGGAACAACAATGAGTAATTTGGAACGCGACACGCGCCGGATGATCCGCAACCTCAATCTCGCGGGGCTGGCGACCATCGGCGTCCTGATCGGCGGCATCGGGGGCTGGGCGGCGACCGCGCACCTATCGGGCGCGGTGATCGCGTCAGGCTCGATTGTCGTCGAATCCAACCTCAAGCGCGTGCAACACCCGACCGGCGGCGTGGTCGGCCAGATTCTCATCAAAGAGGGCGACTCCGTTGAAGAGGGGCAGGTCGTTATCCGTCTCGACGAGACAATTCCGCGAGCAATGCTGGGCATTGTCCGCTCCCAACTCGATGAGCTGACCGCAAGACAAACCCGTTTGCTCACCGAACGGGACGGATCGGACGATCTCACTTTTCCCGCAGACTTGCTTCGCCGGCGCAGCGAGCCGGGCTTGACGACGGCGATGGCCGGCGAGGAAAAGCTGTTCGAGGCGCGGCGAAGCGCGCGGACCGGACAGCGCTCGCAATTGCGCGAGCGCCTGGCGCAGATCAACGAGGAGGTGCAAGGCCTCTCCGCGCAGCGCGAGTCCAAGGCCAACGAGATCGATCTGATCGCTCAGGAGCTCAAAGGCGTGACCGAGCTCTATGAGAAGAAACTGGTCAGCATCATGCGCTACATGGCGTTGCGGCGCGATCAGCAAAAGCTGCAAGGCGACCATGGCCAGCTTGGCGCGGACATCGCGCGCGCGCGCGCGCGAATCGCCGAGACCGAGCTGCAGATCATCCAGCTCGACCAGGATTTCCGCACCGAGGTGCTGAAGGATCTGCGCGATACCGAAGGCAAGATCGGCGAGCTCAGGGAGCGCGTCACCGCCGCCGAGGATCAACTGCAACGCATCGAGATCCGCGCCCCGCAGGCCGGCATCATCCATCAGCTCGCCGTGCACACGATCGGCGGCGTCATCAAGAACGGCGACACCATCATGTCGATCGTGCCGCGCCTGGACGAACTCATCGTCGAGGCACGGGTCGCGCCGCAGGACATCGATCAGATCGCGCTCGGCGCTCCGGTCGCCGTGCGGATCATGGCGGGTAACCAACGCACGACACCGACGGTCGCGGGCGTGCTGATCCACGTCTCGGCCGATCTGACCCGCGAGCCGGCCACTGCCACGCAACCGTCGCAGGCATTCTTTTTGGTGCGCGTGTCGCTTCCGAAGGACTCGGTGAAGCAACTTGGCGATTTTCGACTGGTACCGGGCATGCCGGCCGAGGCCTTCATCGAGACCGGAACGCGCACGCCCTTGGATTATTTGATCAGGCCGCTGCAGGAACAGATCGCCCGCACGTTCCGAGAGCGATGACCGAAACCGCGCGCCTTTTGCTTGTTCTTGCGCCGGCCGGCGCCGCGGCAGCTCTGCTGGCCGCCGGATTGATCGTCGTTCTGCGGCCGTGGCTCAAGAACTACGCCTTGGCGCGCCCGAACAAGCGCTCCTCGCACAGCCAGCCTACGCCGCAATGGGGCGGCTTCCCCGTTGTCGCGGCCACACTGGTTGCCGCCTGCGGCGCCATCGCATGGGCGCCCGGCGTGCTGCAGGGACAGACAATACCGTTGCTGACGGTCACGGCTGCGGTGGTGCTGCTCGCCGTGGTCGGCGCCATCGATGATATTCGCAACCTACCGGCGGCGCCGCGCCTGGCGCTGCAATGTCTCGCGGTGGGCGCGGTGATCGCGGCGCTGCCGGCAGAATGGCGCCTGATCCAGAGTCTTCCGTGGTGGAGCGAACGCCTTGCGCTGGGGCTTGGCCTTTTGTGGTTCGTCAATCTGGTCAACTTCATGGACGGCATCGATTGGATGACCGTCGCCGAGATCGCGCCGCTGACCGGGGCCATCGCCGTGCTGGGCGCCTTTGGCTTCATCGCTCCGCTGCCGGCGCTGGTAGCAACGGCGCTGTTCGGCGCCATGCTCGGATTTGCACCGTTCAACAAACCGGTGGCCAGGCTTTTCCTGGGAGACATGGGCAGCCTGCCGATCGGTCTTCTGGCCGGCTGGCTGTTGCTGCAGGTTGCGGCGGACGGTCATCTTGCCGCCGCGTTGCTGCTGCCGCTCTACTATCTCGCTGATGCGTCGCTCACCCTCCTCCGCCGCCTGCTGGCGAGGGAGCCGGTCTGGCAGGCGCATCGAACCCATTTCTATCAGCGCGCCATCAAGTCGGGATTCACCGTGCGCGACGTCGTCATCCGGGTGTTCGCCGTCAATCTTGTGCTGGCTGCGATCGCGATTGCCACCTGTCTCAAGCCCGGTTTCTTGACCGGTCTGCTGTCATTGGCGGTTGGCGCGGCGCTGGTCGGCTGGCTGCTCATCCGCTTTGCGCGCGGTAAGCCGCAAGACCGTGGCATTGCCTGACGACTGCCTTGGGGACGCGCGCGATGAAGGTGCTGGTCACAGGCGCAACCGGCTTTCTGGGCGCCCATGTGCTGCCGGCGCTCTCCCGGAACGGCTTCGATGTGCGCGTGGCGGTGCGCGATACAGCCGGCGACAACCTTGCCGACCCGGTCGTGGTCGGATCGATCGGACGCGATACCGATTGGACCAGGGCGCTTGCTGGCGTCGACGCGGTGGTGCATCTCGCCGCCCGCGCGCACCGCGCGCCCGCGGTGCAGGCGGCGGAGCGCGAACTTTATATGGATGTCAATTGTCACGGCACGCTGCGCCTCGCCCGTGCCGCCGCCGATGCAGGCATCCGCCATCTGATCTTCACCAGCACGATCGGCGTGCTGGGCGCGGCGACCGACGGCCGCGGCCCCTTTAACGAAGACGACCCGCTTAACCCACACACGGTCTATGCCGAGACAAAGGCGGCGGCGGAACGCGGTCTGGCAGCGATCGCCGCCGAACGGAAGATGGCGATCACTTCCATTCGTCCGCCCTTGATCTATGGCCGCAATGCGAAGGGCAGCTTTGCCGTGCTGCAACGCGCGCTGCGGGCCGGACTCCCGCTGCCGCTTGCCGGCATTCGAAACCGGCGCGCGTTCGTTGCCGCCGAAAATGTCGCAAGCTTCATGCTGCACCGGTTGCAGCGGCCGGCGAGCGGCTACCAATCGTTCATCGTTGCCGACAGCGAGCAGGTCTCGACGCCGGATTTCGTGCGCGCGCTTGCCGCGGCGCTCAACACCCGCGCGCGCCTGTTTCCCCTATCGGAAGCGTTGTTGAAGCGCTTACTGGCATGGACCGGCCGCGCCCATCTCGCCGGCAGCCTGTTGGGATCGCTTGAAGTCGATACCGGGAAGGCGCGCGCCACCGGCTGGCAGCCGGCGGTGACGCTTGAACAGGGCCTTGTCGCCGCCTGTCAGGCCGCCTCGCCGCCGAAGTCCGGCACCGCGTCGCGCAACACGCCGTAGATCACCGAGCGATCCTCCCGCGCCAGCGCCTGGTCGAGGGCGGCCAGCCAGCCACGCATGGCTTCCAACGGCGGACTGAGCGGCTTGGCCGCAACAATGCCTTCGATGCCGATGGGAACCGTCGGCTCCTCGCGCGCGAACAGCATTTCCTGCAGGCGCTCGCCGGGCCGAATTCCGGTGAAGGTGATGTCGATATCGCGGCCGGGTTCGAGGCCGGTCAGGCGGATCATGCGCTCGGCCAGATCGACGATCTTTACCGGCTTGCCCATGTTCAGCACATAGACCGAAACCGCCATCCGCTCGGTTCCCAGCGCATGGCTTGCGGCGCTGACGACCAGGTCGCAGGCTTCGCGAATGGTCATGAAGTAGCGCACCATGGCGGGATGGGTGACGGTCACCGGCCCGCCGGCCTCAATCTGGGCCTTGAACTTGGGGACCACAGAGCCGTTGGACGCCAGCACGTTGCCGAAGCGCACCGCGATCAGCCGCATCGGGTGGACGTCGCCGCGCCGCGCGAATTCGCTGTCGAGCGCCTGGCAATACATTTCCGCCAGCCGCTTGGTGGCGCCCAGCATCGATACCGGCTCGATCGCCTTATCGGTGGAGATCATCACCATGCCGGCGGCGCCGGCGGCGGCGGCGGCGTCGGCGACGTTCACCGAACCGAAGACATTGGTCTTGATTCCCTCGCCCCAATCCACCTCGAGCAGCGGCACATGCTTGACGGCGGCGGCATGAAAAACGATGTCGGGCTTGAAGTCGGCGAACAGGCGGAAGATCCGGACCCGGTCGCGCACGTCCGCAAGCCGTCCCGCGATGCCGGCCGGCGCCTGTTTGGTCGCGAGCATTTCGAGCACCGCATGCAGTGCCGGCTCGGAGTTCTCGATCACCAGCACGCGCCGTGCGCCGAAGGTGATGATGCGGTCGCAGATTTCTGCGCCGATCGACCCGCCGCCGCCGGTGACGATGATCGACTTGCCTTTCACGAAATTTTCCAGCCGTTGATAATCGATTTTCACGCTCGGCCGCAGCAGCAGATCCTCGACATTGACCGGCGCCAGCCGCAACGCCTCGCCGCCCTCGTCCAGCGACGGCAGGCGGCTGGTCGCCAGCCCCAGACGCCGCGCCTGCATCAGGATCGTTTCCGGCCGGGCGGCCGGATCGAAAGCGGACGGGGTTAGCACGACGCGATTGACGCGCTGATCCCGGGCGGCGAGCTCGGCAATGACACGCGGTAGATCGTCGAAGGCGCCCAGCACGGAAATCCCACGGATGGACTGCCCCTGATCTGCCGCCGACGGCGACAGAATACCGACCGGCCAGATTTTCTTGACCGCTCCGCTTTCGATCGCCCGCAGCAGGACCTCGGCGTCGGCGGCACGGCCAAGCACGAGTGTCGGATTGGAGTCGGAGCCCTTGGCGTGATGGCGGGTGCGTGCAAAGCGGAAATAGCGATAGGCGATGCGCGGCCCGCCTAGAAAAAACATCTGCAGAAACCAATAGAGGGCGATGGTGATTTTGCCGAAAAAGAAGCCGCCAAAGACATTCGGCGCGACCAGGATGTAGTCGAGGATCAAGAGCGACAACGCCAGAACCGTGGAGGCGCGAAAAATATTCCAGAGATCGGGCAGCGAGGCGAAGCGCCACTTGCCCTTGTAGAGTTCGAAGATCGAATAGATGACCGCCGCGTAGACCACAAAAGCCGGCAGCAGCAGCAGCAGTCCATCGAACCGCTGCAAGAGCCCCGGGGTCTCGAACCGAATGTAGAAGCTCGCGACGACGGCCGCCGCTGTGGCCGCGAGATCGTGCGCCACGACAAGGACTCGGCGGACGTTGAGTTTCGCCATAGGTCTATTTATGCGGTCTATCTTGCAGCCGGATCAGGGGTTTGCCGAACATATCTACTGGCGTTTGGGCCGCGACACCACCCATTTTCGGCCAGGCAAAGCCGCAAGATCACGAACGGGACGCCGCGGCCAGGGCTTGATCGACGGCGGCGAGCACCTGCTGCGCCGAAAGCTCGTCGAGGCATTGGCTATGGCTGTCGAGCCGGCGCTCGCAGCCCTCTTTTTGGCAGGGCAGGCACGGCAATGGATTCTGCACGAGCCATACATTGCCCCGGCATTGAATGCTGCCGGCTGCGCTCCACGGCCGCGCCAATCCGCCGACCGGCCAGGGACCCCAGCGGCGCGGATCGGTCGGGCCATACAGCGCGATCGTCGGCGTGCCGGTTGCCGCGGCAAGATGGGTAATCGAGGTGTCTGGACCGATATAGACTTGCGCTGCACCGATGATGGCGGCCAATTCCGGCCAAGTCAGCGCGCCGTCGAGCCGCCGCACCGCGGGATGGTCGCCCCATACGTCATCGAGATAGCGCCGGTCCTCGCGCGCGCCGCCGCCGGTCGCGACCACCGCGAGGCCCCGTTCCGCCAGCGCGACGGCGAGCGCCCGCCATCCCTGCGCATGCCATTGCTTGTAGCGAAACATGGGCCCGGCGTGGATGACGGCGTAACGCGCGGCGGCAATGAGATCGCGGCGCACAGGTCCCGATGGACAGACCAGTTCGCCGGCCGCCGGAATGCCGAGCGCACCGGCCGCAATATTGAGCACCTCCTCGATCCGGTGCCGCTCCTCCTCCGCAACGACCGTCCGACCAAGCAGAAAACGTTTCAGCGCGGGGACGGCGCCGCTGCCTTCGACCGGGCCGGCACTCACGCGTCCTGCGGCCCAGGCAAAAAAAGTCGGTCGATCGCCGGTCTGGGTCGAGACCGCGAGGTCGTAGCGCCGCCACATCCGATAAGCCAAGGCGATGCTGTCGCCGTGGGTCGGTCGCGCCGGCATGGTAACGACATCCACGAGATCCGGATTGCCCGATAGGATGCCTTCAGTGCCGGCAAATACCAGCGCGTCGATGGCCGCATCGGGAAATGCGCGTTTGAGACTGCGGATCAACGGCGTGGTCAGCAATACATCGCCGAGCCGGCGCAATGCCACCACCAGGATCCGCGGCCGCGCGGGAAGAACGAGCTTGGTCATCTCGTCTGAACTGTCGCGCCGGGCGATGCGTCAGCTCGCCGTAACGCCATGCCGCCCAGCACACCGACGCCGAACACGTAGATCCATCCTTGCGTGAAGTCGACGAGGTGGGAATTGAACAGCGAGGCCACAATATTTTGCACGACCACAAGCGTACCAAACCAGCCGACGAGACCGCCGCCTCGAAACAACATGAGATGGGCGATCCACATGGCAGACAAAACGATTGCGCCCGCAATCCCCAGTTGAGTTCCGACAGCCAGAATCTGGTTGTGCGGATTGACGGAGGTGTGCGCCGAAGCACCCTCCTCGCCGGTGGCGGCGCGGCGAAACAGATCCTCAGTCGAGCCGGTACCGTGACCGATCACCGGGGCCGCCATGATGAAATTCACCGACTTCGTTATATATTCGAGGCGAAGACCCGCCGAGGTCGGCAAATTTTTGGCCTGGTAATCGTCAAGCTCACTTGCGGTCGCAGTCAATCGATCGCGCAGATATTGCGAGGATGCAGACAGCGCCACTCCGATCAGTGCGCCGACAACGATCACCGCAATCGCACGCTTCCAGCTAAACCACCAAAAACCGAATACCGCGAAGAACACGGTGGCGACGACGAGGGTCGTGCGGCCGGTGGCTACGAAAGCGATATTCGCGAGCAATGCCACAATGAGGGCCGCAAGCATCACCGCCGAGCGGCGGCGGGGCCCCGGCCATAGATCGACCGCCACGCCGAGCAGCGCAAAGGCACACAGCAGAAAAGCCCCGCTCTGCCAGATGTAATCTCTGATCGGTACGCCCACAGGATCGCCGCGCCACGGCAGGCCGGGCGCAAGAGCCAGCGTCCAGGACACGACAAGCACCAGCATCATCGAGGCGAAAAATCCGGCAACGACCCGCATGCCGCTTTCGGATCGGCGAAATTGCGCTATCAGAAATGGAAACATCAGGAGCTTGTGAAAACCGCCTAGTCCGTCGAAACGCTCCCGCCACGGAATGTCCGCCCACAACATTCCGATTGCCGCCAACAACCAGAGCAATACAGGAAATCCGCAGGCTGGCGTCATCAATTCGCGGCGCAGATCCGCGAGCGTGAGCGTTGGAAGCAGCGCGGCGAGCCACAGCCCCAACAGAATCCAAGTCAGCGAGGTCGACCACGGTAGCACGACCACCAAACCGATCGCCAAGATATCGGCGATGCGCTTAAGCCGCGCGCGATGGATGTCCCACGCCATGGGTGCCGCATTCATTGGGCGAGCCTCGCGGTCACGGCCGCGGGCCCGGTGGATTGCAGCGCGGAAAGCCCACGCCGCGCGTGTTGGCGGTTGCTGCTCAAAATGTCGTCGAGCTTCACCCGATTATCCGGCAGCAATGAGCGATCGTTCTCGGGATGCCACAGATGAATGACACCGGTGGCAAAACGGCCATCCTTGCGTCTGACGCCGCTGCGGATGAGGCGCACGATAATATCGGAATCCTCAAGACCCCAGCCGCCAAATTCGGCATCGAAGCCGTCGACCCGGAGCAGATCCTTCGTTCGGATCGCGAGATTGCCGCCCCGCGCGCCTTGCCAGCGCGTGGCATTGACGCGGCGCAATGGTCCAAGCGGCATGATGGCGACCGGTGCAAGCCGGTTGATCTGACCTCGGATGCGCTTGCCGACCCAAGCCGCCAAGCCCCAGGTCTCGGGTTCGAGATGCTCAGTCAGTATCCGTTGCGTGAGCTCGCGCGAAAGCAAAGTGCGATTGCCCGCAACGAACCAGCCGCGCTCCGAGAGTCTGCGATGCGCGGCCACAAAGCCGGGACGCGCAATGCAATCGCCATCGAGAAAGACACAAATATCGCCGCGGGCTTCCAGCACCGCGCGATTACGGATTTCGGCCAGCCGGAAGCCGCGGTCCTCCTGCCAGACATGAATAAGCGGAACCCCGAACCGCTTTTTCCAGCTCTCGACCACGGCCGCGGTCGCTTTGCTCGAGCCGTCGTCGGCAACCACCACCTCGAAGCCCCGGTCGGTTTGCCGCGAGAGCGACCGCAGAGCCGCGTCGAGCGCGTCGGCACGATTATAGGTCGTGACAATAACCGATATGAGCTCGCGCACGGCAATGCCCCTTCGGCACAGGGTTTCCCAATGGTTCTACGCCCGCCCGCTCCCGCAGGAAACCAGCCTAAATCAGCGCAGATGCCCGCAACATCAAGCATGTTTTTGGCATATTCGCCAGCGGACCGTTGCGATGGCCGCGGCGCTTTTTCTGCTATGGTCGATTGACCCGCTGCGGTCTTCGCAGGCGTAATACCGCCGGCCTTGACGGCCCTTCACGATGTGATGCAGAAAATCTCCGCCTATATTCTCGCGTTCAACGAAGCCCACAAGATTGAGGCGGCGGTCTCCAGCGTGCTGTGGGCCGACGAGATCGTGGTGGCGGATTCCGGCAGTACCGACGGCACTGCCGAGATCGCCGCGCGGCTCGGCGCCCGGGTGGTTCAGATCCCATTTGCCGGCTTTGGCGATTTGCGCAATCGCGCGCTGCAGGCTTGCAGCCATGACTGGATTTTCAGTCTGGATTCCGACGAGCGCTGCACGCCGGAGGTCCGCGACGAAATCCTGGCGATCATGGCCTCCGAACCGGCGCACGACACCTATCTGGTTCCGCGCCGCAATTACATGATGGGGCGGTGGATCAGAGGCTCGGGCTGGTATCCGAACTTCCGCCAGCCGCAATTATTTCGCAAAGCCGCGATGCGCTACAGTAACGATCCGGTGCATGAGGGATATGAGCTTCTGACCGACCGGCCCGCCGGCCGGCTGCGCAACGCTATCTGGCAGTTTCCGTTCCGAAATCTCGAAGAGATCATCGGCAAGGCCAATCGCTATTCCACGCTCGGCGCGCAGAAGCTCGATGCCCGCCGCGCGTCCATGGCCGGCGCATTGGGACATGGCCTATGGGCGTTCCTCAAACACTACGTTTTCAAACTCGGGTTCCGCGACGGCTGGGCCGGATTTGTGATTGCGCTCGGCAATTTCGAGGGCACGTTCTACCGCTATGCCAAGCGCTACGAAACCGATCAGGATTGGAGCCCACCGCCCTCGCCGCCGCTGCGGCGCGACCCGCCGTCATCATGATTGAACCGGACGCTAGACCAAGATCCGATTTGATTGAATCGGATCTTGGTCCAGCTTTTTGTTTGAGCATGATCTTTTCCGAAAACCGGTTCCCACTTTTCGGGACCATGCTCTAGGTGTTACCGATTTTTTTGCGAGCGCTGAATGAGCCGGCTGGTGGAATGGCCCGGCACGGTCTTGATCAGCATCACCTCGCCACCGGCAGCTGCGACCAGGTCACCGCCGACCACGTCCTCGCGCCGGTAGTCGCCGCCTTTGACCAGCACCCGCGGCTGGATCCGCTCGATCAGCTTGAGCGGCGTGTCTTCGGCAAATACCACGACCAGATCGACCGCCGCGAGCGCGGCCAGCACCTCGGCGCGCGCATGCACGTCCTGGGTGGGACGCCCCTCGCCCTTCAGCCGCTTAACCGACGGGTCGTCATTCAACCCGACCACCAGCCGGTCGCACGCGGCCCGCGCTTCCGCCAGCACCTTGATGTGACCGGGATGCAGAAGGTCGAAACAACCGTTGGTGAAGCCGACCCGCAGCCGCTGGCGTTGCCACTCAGCCAGCCGCTCGTCGAGCAGGGACCAGTCGAACACGATCTTTTCCTCGGCCGCGAGCGAGGCGGCGGGAAGAATGCGCGAGCGCAGCTCGGCCGGGGTAACGGTGGCGGTGCCGCGCTTGCCCACCACCACGGCGGCGGCGGCATTGGCGGCACGCATGGCGTCCTCGAACTCGCCCTTCATCGCCAGCACTGTCGCCAGCACCGCGACAACCGTGTCGCCCGCGCCGGACACGTCGCGCACCTTGACGGGGTAGGCGGGAATATGCACCGGCTCGCCGCGCGCCGGCACCAGCGTCATGCCCTGCTCGCTACGGGTGACCAGCACGGCGTCGCTGCCGACCGTATCATTGAGTTCCGCCGCGGCGGCGGCGATGTCCGCCTCCGTCACCGCCGCATGGCGGGTCACCTCGGCGAGCTCCTGCCGGTTGGGCGTGATCAGGGTGGCGTCGCGGTAGATGGAAAAATCCTTGCCTTTCGGATCGACGATGACCGGCTTGCCGAGTTTCCTGGCCGCATCGATCACGGTGCGGATGACATTGCGGGTAAGCACGCCCTTGGCATAGTCGGAGAGCGCGACCGCCGTCGCACCGGGCAGCGCGGCCAGCGCATGCGCGATCAGCTCCTTCTCCATGGCGGCGTCGATCGGCTTCGCCCGCTCCCAGTCGGCGCGCAGCAGATGGGTCGAGTGATGCTCGGACACAAAGCGCACCTTGCGCGTGGTCGGGCGCGAGCGATCGACCACGAGATGAGCTTCGATCAACGGGTCGGCGCGCAGCGCCGCCGCCAGCGTTCGCCCGGCCTCGTCATCGCCGATCACGCCGACAAAAATGCAGCGCGCGCCCAATGCGGCGACGTTACGCGCGACATTGCCGGCGCCGCCGATCACCAGCTCGCTGCGCGTCACCGACAGCACCGGGGCCGGCGCCTCGGGCGAAATGCGCGCCACCTCGCCATAGACAAAGTCGTCGAGCATCAGATCGCCGATGCAAAGAACGACCGCCTGGTGAAGCTCAGAAAGCTGCTGGTCGATGTTGGACATTCGTTCGAAACCGTCAGCGATAGCGATCGGGCTGGTCGAGAAACTGGGTGACATAGCGCGCCACCCCCTCTTCGAGCGGCGTGAAGCCGGCATTGTAACCCGCGCGCCGCAGATTCTCGACGTCGCTCTGGGTGAAATACTGATAATTGGCGCGGATCGCTTCCGGTGTGTCGATATATTCGATGTTCGGCGCTTTGCCGAGCGCGCGGAACGTCGCCAGCATCAGGTCGTGAAAGCTGCGCGCAGCACCAGTGCCGACATTGAAAATTCCTGACACCGACGGCGTGTCGAGCGCCCAGCGCACAACCGCGACCGCATCGTCGATATAGATGAAATCGCGTTGCTGCTCACCGTCGGCGATGTCGGGACGGTGCGACTTGAACAGCCGCACCGGCTCGCCGCTGCGGATATCGTCGAACCGCTTGGCCACCAGGCTCATCATCGCGCCCTTGTGGTACTCGTTCGGTCCGAACACGTTGAAGAATTTGAGCCCGACCCATTGCGGCGGCAGGGCCGTTCCGGTGCGGACACGATCGGCGACCGCGAGATCGAACAGATGCTTGCTCCAGCCGTACAGGTTCAGCGGCCGCAACCGTAGCAGCGCCGCCGGTGAAGCGTCATCGCGGAAGCCTTGCGCGCCGTCGCCATAGGTGGCCGCCGACGAGGCATAGATGAATGATGTGCGGGTCGCCGTACACCAGTCCAGCAATTGCAGCGACAGCCGGAAATTGGTGTCGAGCACGAGGTCGGCGTCGGTTGCGGTGGTGTCGGAGATCGCTCCCATATGGATTACCGCATCGAGCTTGCGGCCGTTGAGCCAGCGGAACAGATCCTCGGGCGGCACCACATCGGCCACCTGGCGTTTGGCGAGATTGCGCCACTTGTCGTCGGAGCCGAACAGGTCATTGACCGCAATGTCGGCCCGCCCGGCCTCGTTGAGGCTCGCGACCACATTCGACCCGATGAACCCGGCGCCACCGGTGACCAACAGCATCTTGCCCCCCGCCCGCAGGCCCTCCCTTTGCCCGAGAGCGCCGGCCGGTGCAACTTGCCCGCCCGGCTGCTAAAGCTATGGAGGGCCTCGGAAACGGCGGGGAAAGGCCCCAAGGAAGAGCCCACGCCGCGAGCCGAGCCAACGTCCTTTTCAATAAAATGAATACAAATTCACAGCAATCGCCGATCCTGCTGGTGCCCTATATGTGGATCGGCGATTTCGTGCGCTGCCATTCGGTCGTGAAGCTCTTGCAACAGCGCTGGCCGGACCGGCCGATCGACTATCTGACCAGCAGCAACAACGCCCCGCTGCTCGACTACATGACCGGCGTGCGGGCGGGGATCGTCTGGGATTTGCCGCGCGGGCGGCTGCCGCTGGGCCAATATCTGGGGTTGGCCAAGCGGCTGCGGGCCGAGCATTACGGCAGCGCGCTGATCATGCTGCGCACCTGGAAGGCAGCGCTGGCGCCCTATCTTGCGGGGATTCCGGAGCGTATCGGCTTTGTCGGCGAGGGCCGCTTTCTACTGCTCAACGACCTGCGCTGGGGCGAGCGGAAGCTGGAGCGGATGATCGACCGCTGCGCCGCCCTGGCACTGCCCAAGGACGCCGCGCTGCCCACCGACTGGCCTCTGCCGGAGCTTGCGGTGCCGCCCGCGGAATTGGCGGAATGGCGCTCGCGCCAAGAACTCACAGATCAAGGGCTCACGGATAAGGTACTGCCGGTCGTGGCGCTGGCGCCGGGCGCCATCGGCCAGGGCAAACGCTGGGACACCGCGCATTATGCGGCGCTGGCGCGGCTCCTGACGGCGCAGAATATCGACGTCTGGGTGGTCGGCGGGCCGAACGAGAGCGCGCTCGCCAAGACCATCGCCGATGCCGGGGGATTTAGGGTCCGCGATCTCACCGGCGCGGATTTGCGCAATGCCATCCTGGCGCTGGCGGCGGCCGATGCGGCGGTCACCAACGATTCCGGATTAATGCACGTATCGGCTGCTTTGGGGACGCCGACGGTGGCGCTGTTCGGCCCTACCAGTCCGCGGTTATGGGCGCCGCTCAATCCGCTGGCGGCGGCGCTCGAGCCGCCCGGCGGCGGGCCGCTCACCAGTCGCCGCATCGATGCTATTCCGCCCGCGCAAGTGTTCGAGGCGGTGCAACAAGCACTGGCAGCAAGGGCCTAACCCGGCAGATCAGGTATGACAGCGGCGCGTGGACGACGGGGAAGCGCCTCCCCACATATTACCGGCGCGCAGCGAAGAGCCGCCGCGCGCCTGTGAGAGGGGCACATCATGTCCATTCGTCCGGTCAAGCGCATCGCGCAAGCGACGCCCAGCATGGAAGGCGCCGGCGTCAAGCTGCATCGCGCCTTCGGCTTCGGCGCCACCGACGAGTTCGATCCGTTCCTGTTGTTCGACGATTTCCGCAACGACCGGCCGGACGATTACCGCGCCGGCTTTCCCTGGCATCCGCATCGCGGCATCGAGACGATCACCTATGTCCTTGCTGGCACCGTCGAGCACGGCGACAGCCTGGGCAACAAGGGCAAGATGGGCGCCGGCGATGTGCAATGGATGACCGCGGGCAGCGGCATCATGCATCAGGAAATGCCGAAGGGCGACGAGCGCGGGCGCATGCACGGCTTCCAGCTCTGGGCCAACCTGCCGTCGGCGCTGAAGATGACCAAGCCGCGCTACCAGGACATTCCGGCGCGCGAGATCCCGGAGATCACCGACGACGACGGCACCCGTGTGCGCGTGGTGTGCGGCGACTTTTGGGGCAAGCGCGGCCCGGTCGAAGGCGTTGCCGCCGATCCGCGCTATCTTGACGTGTTCGTGCCGCCGGGCAAACGCAAGACTTTGCCGGTGGAGACCGGCCGCCACGCCTTCGCCTATGTGTTCGAAGGCGGGGGCAGCTTTGCCGGCGCCTCGCAGCCGTTCGGCGTGTTGACCGAGAAGGACTCGCCGGCGGGCGAAACGCTCGTGCGCGAGCAGACCGGCAACCGCTCGCTGGTGGTGTTCGATCGAGGCGACGAGGTGACGGTGCAGGCCGGCAACCAAGGCATCCGCTTTCTGCTGGTGTCGGGCAAGCCGATCGAGGAGCCGGTGGCGTGGTATGGCCCGATCGTGATGAACACCAAGGCCGAGCTGCAACAGGCGGTCGCAGACCTGCGCAACGGCACGTTCATCAAGCAGGGGTGAACGGGGCGCGGCGCTTGCACCGCGAATGCATCAGTCGTGAATCTTTTGACGTCATGACCGGGTTGCGGCATCTCAAGAAACCGCCCGCGCGCTCCGATCCGAGCGATGCAGCCGAGGATCGCGGATCAATGGCGCGAGCCGATCCGCTGCGCGGGGGCGCGACGCGACGACGGCGCTGTCCGGACTTTCGGCAGTTTCAAGGCCTTACGCAAAGTTGCGTTGACGCGCGTTTGCCAGCCGGGACCTTTGCGCTTGAAGCCGGCGATCACGTCGGGATCGAGCCGCAGCTTCACCGCCTGCTTGGCGTGCGCCGACTTCGGCCGTCCGCGGCGGACGAGCTTGTCGCCATGGTAGAGGCCCGCCTCCGCGAACCATTGCTCCGTCAGCTCCGGCGCGTCATCGGGGTCGGCCCATTTGCCTGCGCCAGTTGCTTTCTTCTTTTTCATGACAGCACCTCATCGAGATAATGTGCCGCGCGTCGCCACGCGGCGTCCAAACGATGACGACCATGCGGCTATCGAAATAACCGGCCGTGACGACGCGGACTTCACCGTAGTCCGCCCGGTCATCGGCGCGACTGAATTGCCAGCCAGCGAAGACTTTGGCTGCATCGTTGAAGTCAAGACCACGCGCGCGCCGCGTCCATTCCCGTTTGGCCGGGTCGAAGGTGATCTTCGTCAATTAATGTACCCCCAATAAATGGCGGATGTCAATCTTGTTGGGAGTGTGGGAAATGGCGACCGCCCCTGCAAGAGAAGGTCGAATTGCGAAGCAATTCGTGCGGGGGTCACTCAAAGCGGCGTCGAGAACGACCACCACCCCTGCCCGCTATTTCGAAACCGCCGTCGAGGTTTCCGAACGGAAGACTCTAAGGTAGGCTCCCCGTCATCACGCCTCGCCACGGTGGGTCAGCCATCGCGGTGATGCCGTAAGAGAGGATTTCGACATGGCGTTACGCGGAAAAACCATCGCTCTCATTCTGTTGGCGGCGCTCGCGCTGATGGGCGGCAGCGAGCCGGGCCAGGCCGCCAGCGCCGGCCAGATCAATGCCGACGTCAGCGCCACACTCAACCGGCTCTACCGCCAGATCCCGGGGACCGCAGACCTGGGCGCTAGGGCCGCCGGCATCCTGGTGTTTCCCACCGTGGTCAAAGCGGGCATGGGGATCGGCGGCGAGTATGGCGAGGGCGCGCTGCGCGTCGGCGGCAAGACCGCAGGCTACTACAACACCGTCTCTGCCTCGATCGGCTTCCAGCTCGGCGCCCAGGCGCGCTCGGTCGTCATCATGTTCATGACGCCCGCTGCGCTGGCGAACTTCCGCCGCATCGATGGCTGGAAGGTCGGCGTCGACGGCTCCGTCGCCATCATCACCGTGGGCGCCGGCGGCTCGATCGATTCCGACAAGGTCACGAGCCCGGTCATCGGTTTCATCGTCGATCCCAAGGGGCTGATGTACAATCTGACGCTCGAGGGCTCCAAGATCAGCCGCATCAGGCGGTAACGGCATCTGCGGCACGATTTTTTTGACGTCATGGCCGGACTTGTGACCGCAAGTCGGCGTAACCTCGACTTGCGTCATTAATTGCAGAACTCGGCCAAGCCTGAGTTCTGATGCTAACCCCGACTTGCTTGCTGGGAACAAGAAAGACGTGGAGGCCCGGGCCAAAAGGCGAGCGAAGCAACGCCGTCTTCGACGGCTATGCCCGGGCATGACGGGCGGCGCCCACCCTCGCGTGTCGGCGCCCGGCGCGCACCGTTCTATTGCTTCGGCGCTCCAGTGCTCGGCGCCCCGCTCAGCGATTCCATGAAGGCGACGAGGTCGCGCCGCTCCTGGGCGGAGAGCCTTATCGTCTGCATCAGCGGCGAGCGGCTGGGGCGCGCAATGCCGCCCCGCTCATAGTGCTTGACGGTGTCCTCGAGCGTGGCCTGCGCGCCGCTATGCATATAGGGCGGCCGCAGTGCCACGTCGCGCAGCGTCGGCGTCTTGAAGGCGAACTGCATCAGCGCGTCGTCCTTGAGCGCGTTGCCGCGCCCGCGGTCGGTGGTGCTGGTGCCGATGTCGTGGAACTTGTCGTCGGTGAAACGCCAGCCCTGATGGCAGGTGAAGCACAGGGCCTTGTCGTTGAACAGGATGAACCCGCGCTTGGCCCCCTCGGAGATCGCCGTTTCGTCGCCCGCGATCCAGCGGTCGAACGGCGCCACCCCGGGTTCGATGGTGCGCTCGAACGCCGCGATCGCCTGCACGATGGTGTCGATGTTGACCGGCGCGCCGGGTAGCGCCGCCTTGAATTTTGCGGCATAAGCGGCATTGGCGCGGATACGCTCCTCGATCACCTCGACCTTGACCGGCGTGCCGGCCTCGCGCAGCGACATCGAACCGGTCGCGATCGACGACTTGGCCTGCGCCTCCAGCGTTGGGTTGCGTCCGTCCCAGCCGTTCATAGGCGTTTGCGCGTGCCCGATCCCGATCAACGGCTGCGACTTGCGCGAGGTGAGCTTGCCGGAATCGTTGACGCTTTTGGCCTCCTTCACCCCCCAGCCGAGCTCCGGCAGGTGGCAGGAACCGCACGACATCTTGCCCGATGCCGACAACGCCGGGTCGAAGAACAGTTCGCGGCCGAGAGCGACCAGTACCTGGTTTTCAACCGGGCGGGCCGGCGCGCGCTGATATTGCGATTTCAGCGCCGCGATGTCGGCGGGCGACCGGCTCGTTTGAGCACTCGCCACGGTCAGCGCACTGCTCACCAACAGACAGCCGATCGCCACGGATGCAATCCGACGACAACTCCGCATGACGCCCTCCCCCATTCGCCGCGAGTCGATTGCCGCCATTGAATGAAGCGGCGGAATTGCAGCGAAAGTTTGTGGAGCGCGCTTGGCGCCAATCAAGATTCGTTATCCGCCATTTTCAGAATCGATGATATGGGCCGACCGCAGGTCGATATGGTTCTCAGTCGCGTCCCAGCACCTCGCGGTGCACCGCGGCGATTTTTGCTACCTCCGCATCGAGGCTGAAATCCGCGACGACCTTTGCCCGCGCGCGCGTGCCCATGTCGGCGGCGCGTTGTGGATTCTGCATCAGCGGCTCAAGCGCGCGCATGAGCGCGTCCACGTCGCCGGGCGGAACCAGCACTCCGGTGTCGCCGTCGGCGATCACGCGCTCGGCGGCGCCGGCGCGTGCGGCGACCACCGCATTGCCCGCCGCCATCGCCTCCAAGAGCGTCAGCCCGAAGCCCTCATTGCGCGAGGTGAAGGCGTAAATGGAAATGCGCCGGTACCAGTCCGGCACCTCCGCGATCGGCAGATCGCCGAGGATGTGCACGCGGTCGTCGAGCCCGGCCGAGCGGATCAGCGCCTGCAGCCGCGCCGCGAAGGCGCGCTGGTCGAGCGTCACCGGCCCGATCACTACCGCCGAAAAATCCGGATAGTGCGGCAGCAATTCGCACATCGCCTGCACGAACACGTCGGTGCCCTTCTGATGGCGCACGCGGCCGAAGCAGCCGATGGCGTAGCGGCCGGGCAGCCCGCTTTGCGCGAACGCCGCCGCGCGGTCGGGCGGCGGACGGTAAAGCTCGGCATCGACGCCGTGCAGCACCACGGTGGCGTCACGCTCCAGGTACGCGGCCGACGCCTCGCTGGTGGCAATGACCGCGTCCATGCGCGCGATCAGGGCACGGGTGAGCGCGCTGTGCTCGCGCTGCGCCGCCGAGGTGAAAACCAGTTTGAATGGGAAGCCCAGGCTTCGCAGCAGCAGTCCGATCAGCATCTCGTTGTTGCGCCGGGCATGCCAGACCCGGGGCTTGCCGCGCTCGCCGGCGGAGCGCAGGCGAAACAGATCGCGCAACGTGAGCCGCCGGATTCCTTCCGGCGCGTCGGCGCCGAACCAGGCGGCGGGAATGAGCCGGGCGAGCCGCGGCGCCACCATGCGATTGGTCGCGGTCACGCCGGAATAGCGCCAGTGCAGGTTCGGGATGACGACCGCCACATCCGCCAACGCCTGATCGTCCATTTGCCCGCCGCCCCGCCGCACTCTTTCGTAAACGCGGCATTAAGCATACAAGTCGGACCGGCGCATCCGAAACCCCGCTTTCACCGGCACTGGGTCAGGATAGCGCCACAGAACGGGGTCTGAGGCTTTCATGACCATCCTGGTCACAGGCGGCGGCGGCTATATCGGCAGCCACATGGTGCATGCGCTGGCGGATGCCGGCGAGCCCGTCGTGGTGATCGACGACCTGTCGACCGGCTTTCGCTCGGCGCTGCCGGCCGCCGTGCCGCTCTATGTCGCCGACGTGGGCGACGAGGCGGTGGTGGCAGAGATCATCCGCAGCCAGGGCGTTACCGGCATCATCCATTTCGCCGCCTCGATCGTGGTGCCGGATTCGGTGCGCGATCCGCTCGGCTATTACCGCAACAACACCGCCAATGCGCGCACGCTGCTGGAAGCGGCGGTGAAGAACGGCGTGCAGCACTTCATCTTCTCCTCGACCGCGGCGGTCTACGGCAACCCGCAAAACATTCCCGTGGCGGAGGACGCACCGCTGCATCCGATGTCGCCCTACGGCAATTCCAAGCTGATGATCGAGACCATGCTGCGCGACGTGGCAACGGCACATCCGCTGCGCTACGTGACGCTGCGCTATTTCAACGTCGCCGGCGGCGATCCCGACGGCCGCACTGGGCAGGCGACCGTGGGCGCCACGCATCTGATCAAGGTGGCGGTGGAGACCGCGCTCGGGCTGCGGCCGCAGATTGAGGTCTACGGCACCGACTATCCGACGCCGGACGGCACCTGCATCCGCGATTACATCCATGTCACCGATCTGGTAAGCGCGCATTCGGCGGCGCTGAAACATTTGCGCGCGGGCGGTGGCAGCGAGACCTTCAATTGCGGCTATGGCCACGGCTATTCGGTGCTGCAGGTGATCGAAGCGGTGAAGCGGGTGGCGGCGCGCGATTTCGCCGTGCGGCATTCCGCCCGCCGCCCGGGCGATCCGGCGGCTATCGTCGCCGACGCCACGCGCATCCGCGCGGCGCTCGGCTGGCAGCCGCGCTATGACGATCTCGATACCATCGTGCGCCACGCGCTCGCCTGGGAGCGCCGGCTCACGGATATCCGCCAAGCTGCGCTACAAGCCGCACGCCCGGCCGGCGCCGGCGCGACGCGCTGAATTCTCTCCACCTATGTCTTAAAGCACTGCTTACGCTGGATTTTTAGCGGTCGCGGACCTCTCAAAGCGCTCTTTCGGCTTGAAAAACCCGCCGCGGGCAGGCAAGGCACTGAGGCCTGCGCGGGGATCGCGGGCCGGCCAAATCAGCACGGGGCGTTACGCACGCGGATGCTCGGATCGATCTGGAAACCTTTGCGCGCGGACCCGGACGGCGCGCTTGTGCTGATCCGGCGGCTGGTCACCGAATATGCGGTCGGCCAGTGGAGGAACTACATCATCGCCTTCGTCCTGATGGCGCTGGCCGCCGCCTGCACCGCGATCCCGGCCTATCTGCTCGGCAATCTGATCAACGAAGCTTACGTCCACAAGAATTTCCAGGGCCTGGTAACGGTCGGTATCGCCGCGGTGCTGGTGTTCGCACTGCGCGGCGCCTTTACCTACGGCTCCACCGTGATGATGTCGCGTATCGGCAACCAGATCGTGGCCGAGAATCAGCGCCGGCTGTTCGGCAAGCTGCTCAACGAGAACCTGCGGTTCTTTTCCGACCGCCACTCATCGGAGTTCGCCGCGCGGCTGACCACCGGCGCCAATGCGGTGTCGCAAGTGCTGTATCTGATCGTCACCTCGCTTGGCCGCGACGTGTTGGCGCTGATCGCCCTCATCGGCGTCATGGTGGTCCAGGACCCGGTGCTGTCGCTGATCACCCTCGGAGTATTTCCACCCGCGCTGTTGATGATGCGCACGATGGTGCGGCGCATCCGCGGCATCGCCCGCACCCAGTTCACCGGTGGCACCCGTATCCTGGAGACTCTGCAGGAGACACTGCAGGGCATGCGCATCGTCAAGGCGTTCACGCTCGAGGACGAGTTGCGCGCGCGCTTCGACCGCAACGTAGCCGCGGTCCAGCAGGAGGCCAATAAGCTGGCGCGGGTCGGCAACCGCACCTCGCCTTTGATGGAGACGCTCGGCGGCTTCGCGGTTTGCGCGGCCATCATCTATGGCGGCTACCGGGTGATCGCCACCGGCGCCACGCCGGGCGAGTTCATCTCGTTTCTGACCGCGTTCCTGCTCGCCAACGAGCCGGCCAAGCGCCTGGCCCGGCTCAATCTCGAGCTCAACACCGCGCTGATCGGCGTTCGCGTGCTGTTCGACATCATCGACAGCCCGGCCACTGAGCCGCCGGACGACGGCAAGCCGCCGCTCACGCTCGCCCAGGCTCGCGTCGAGTTCGCGCATGTGCACTTCTTCTACCGCGCCGACCATCCGGTGCTGCGCGACCTGTCGTTCGTGGCGGATCCCGGCAAGGTCACCGCCTTGGTCGGTCCTTCGGGCGGCGGCAAGTCCACCATCCTCAACCTGATCCCACGTTTCTACGAGGCGTCGAGCGGCGCCATCCTGATCGACGGGCAGAATATCGCGGCGGTGTCGCGCCGCTCGCTGCGCCGGCAGATCGCCTATGTCGGGCAGGACGTGTTCCTGTTCCGCGCCTCGGTGCGCGACAACATCGCCTTCGGCAAGCCGAATGCCACCGAAGGCGAGATCGTGGCCGCCGCCAAGGCCGCGCACGCACACGACTTCATCATGAGCTTCCCGGACGGCTACGACACCCCGGTGGGCGAGCACGGGCTGCAGCTCTCGGGCGGCCAGCGCCAGCGCGTCGCCATAGCACGCGCGCTGATCAAGAACGCGCCGATCATCCTGCTCGACGAGGCCACCGCCGCGCTCGATTCCGAATCCGAGTTCCACGTGCAGGCCGCGATTGCCGAATTGTGCAAGAACCGCACCACGATTGTGATCGCGCACCGGCTCTCCACCATCATGCATGCCGACCGCATCCTGGTGATCGAGGCAGGCCAGGTGGTGGAATTTGGCCGGCACGACGAATTGCTGCGCAAGAATGGGCGCTATGCCTCGTTCTACCGCCTGCAGCTCAAGGAGCAGGAGCCGCCGCCGGCGGCCGCCGCGCTGGCGTCGGGAAGCTAGCGCGCATTCCTAAATCGAGTATGCCGCGTGCGACTTGCTCAATGTCGGGTTTTAACCCAGTGGCGACAGGAGGTTCATCATGAGCAGCGACGCAGCATTCATCGGCAGCATCCCGGAACATTACGATCAAGGCCTGGGCCCGATGATCTTTGTCGACTATGCAGCCGACATCGCGCGCCGTGCCGCTGCGCTCAGTCCAGCGCGGGTGCTGGAGACGGCGGCCGGAACCGGAATCGTCACGCGCGCCTTGCGCAACGCCTTGCCGGCCGATGCACGCCTGACGGCGACCGACCTCAATCCGCCCATGCTTGAGGTCGCGCGCGCGAAGTTTCGAGCCGGCGAGCAGGTCGAGTTCCAGCCTGCAGACGCCATGGCGCTGCCTTTCGCGGACGGCAGCTTCGAAGCGGTGGTCTGCCAATTCGGCGTGATGTTCTTTCCCGACAAGGGCAAATCCTATCGCGAGGTTTTTCGCGTCCTCGCCCCGGGCGGCCGCTATCTGTTCAACGTCTGGGACTCGCATCGCTACAATCCGTTCGGCCGGATCGCGCACGAAGTCGCCGGACGTTTTTTTCCGGCCGATCCGCCGCAGTTCTACAACGTGCCGTTCTCCTATCCGGAGATCGATCCGATAAAAGAGTCGATGATCGAGGCGGGGTTCACCGACATCGACGTTGCCGTGGTCAGAGTGGAGAAGGAAATCCCGGATGCCAGCGTATTCGCGCGCGGGATAGTCTATGGCAACCCGCTGATCGAGCAGATCCGGGCACGCGGCGGCGAGCCTGAACGGGTCCACGAGGCGATGACGCAGGCGCTGCGCCGCGAATTCGGCGCCGAGCCGGGACGCATGCCCCTTCAGGCGATCGTATTTTCGGTGAAAAAAAAGGCGTGACCCGGATGCGTCTCGCGACGCTCCGCGGCTCAAGCCGGACAGCGCCCGCGTCAGGACTTTCCTGCCGCCCTTCTCAGTGCCTCATTGATCCGGTCTTGCCAGCCCGGCCCCGACTCCTGGAAGTAATCAAGAACCTCACGATCGATGCGCAAGGACACTTGCTCTTTGGCGCCGGGGATCGACGGTTGCTTTGGAAGAGGCTCCGCGGGCTTCGTGGTCGCGACCTTGAAGGCCGCTTCCGCCGCATCCCGCGAGCTCGTCATTCGTCGTGTTCGGTCGGCAGGCATTCGGATCATGCCGATCGATCGGTTACTTGACCTTGAGTTTCACTGCGGACTCTTTGCCGCGATTGCTCTCGATCTCGTATTCGACAGTCTGCCCTTCGTTGAGCGTGCTCAGCCCGGCCTGCTCGACCGCCGAGATATGGACGAATACGTCCTTGCCGCCGCCGCCTGTCGGCTGGATGAAGCCATAACCTTTTTGCGGATTGAACCACTTCACGGTGCCCGTAGCCATTTCAGTCAGTCTCCTTGTTGACGGTTGCAAGATAACCCCGGTATTTGCCGGCCACAATGCCAATCGCCCGCCTTTTTACGGGGGCTTGCAGCGGCCCGGGACGGGCTTCGCTTGCGATTTTCAGGTGAAGGCGGGAATCAGCAGCGCAGCGGCGATGGCCCCGAGCAGCAGATATTTCAGGCCGTAATAGACCCTTCGGTTCCAATCCTTGATGCGCCGGCCGGCGAGATGGATCTCGTAGAGATAGCTGAACAGCCGGTTGAGCCAGCCGACCCGCTCGCCTTCGGTATTGTCGGTGGCCGAGGCCTTGATGATGTGCGTGGAGACCCAGCGGTTGAACCGGGTCATGAACTTGAACTTCATCGGCCGCTCGACGTCGCAGAACAGGATGATGCGGGTCTGGTCGGTCAGGTTCTCGGCGCGGTGGATGAAGGTCTCGTCGAACACCAGATCCTCACCGTCGCGCCACACGCATTCCACGCCGTCGACGAAGATGTGGCACTTGTCGGAATTCGGCGTCACCAGCCCGAGATGGTAGCGCAGCGACCCGGCGAACGGATCGCGGTGGGCGCCGAGCTTGGCGCCGGGCGGCAGCAGCGCGAACATGGCGCCGTGAATGGTCGGGATCGAATTGAGCAGCTCGACCGTGCGCGGGCAGAGCGCGCGCGCCGACGGCAGGAAGTCCTCGTACCATTTCAGGTAAAACCGTTTCCAGCCGGTCTTGTAGAACGAGTAAAAACCCCAGTCGTTGTTTTTGGCGGCGGCGCGGATATGGCCTTCGTCGAACAGGCTCAAGGCCTCATCGCGCATGATCTGCCAGTTGTCGCGCAGCAGTTTGACTTCGGGAACCATGTCGGGCGACAGCACCGGCTTGTTCGGCACCGACTGGCACAGATACATCAGCACATTATAGGGCGCGAGCAGTGTGGAATGGTCGAGCAGCTGGCGGCCCAGGCGCAGCCGTTCGCGACCGCGGAAATGCACATAGGCGCCGCAGCCGGCCAAAAGATAAAGCGCGAGAAATTGCGGCGCCAGGAACCCTTGCATCATCACCTACCCGTCCAACGATGTTTATACGATCGCGGCCGGGCGGCTACCGGAAACTTGCTCCGCTTTTAACACTCTGATTCGGCTCGATTTTCCGCGTTGGCGCGCACGGCATTACCGGTCATTTGAGGCCCTCGGCCGCCAATGCCTCCTGCACCTTGGGACGCGCGGCGACACGCTCCATATAGGCGGTGAGGTTGGGCCATTTGGACAAATCGATTTCAATCCGCGGCGCCCAGCGCAGCACGGTGTAGAGATAGGCGTCGGCCACCGAGAACTTGTCACCCGTCAGATAGGGACGCCCGCTCAGCTCCTGGTCGAGATGATCGAAGCGTTTGCGGAGGTTCTCGCGCGAAATCTCCTTGTAGGCGTCGGGCGTGGTCGGCCGGAAGATCGGCGTGAACCCCTTGTGCAGCTCGGAGGTGATGAAGTTGAGCCATTCCTGCACGCGGTAGCGCTGCAAGGTGCCGGGCGGCGGAATCAGCCCCGATTCCGGCTTCTGGTCGGCGATGTATTGCACCACGATCGGCCCTTCGGTCAGCTTCTCGCCATTGTCGAGCTGCAGCACCGGCACCTGGCCCTTCGGATTGACCTGCCAGAAATCCTCGCCGCTCTTGGTCTTCTTGGCGCGGTTGTCGACCTGTTCGAGCTCGAATGCGGTGCCGGTCTCGCGCAACACGATATGTGGCGAGAGCGAGCAGGCGCCGGGTGAAAAATACAGTTTCATCGCGAGCTCCTTGGTGCCGCGCAACCGGCGGCGGTGCAACATGCACGCAGGGCCGATCGCAGACAAGCGCCCGCACGCTGTAGCAGCCAGGCGGGATTTTCGCCTTAAGCCAGGCTACCATGCGCGCCGCCCCGCCCGGGGACGTCAGTTGGGAAGTGGAAGTGTCATGGATGAGAAGCCGATCCTGGTGGAGCAGCGCCCCGGATATCGGGTCATCACGCTCAACCGTCCGCAGCGGCTCAACGCCTTCACCGAGGCGATGCATCTGGCGCTGCGCACGGCGCTCAACGACGCCGAGGCCGACGAGAGCTGCCGTGCCTTGCTGATCACCGGCGCCGGCCGCGGTTTTTGCGCCGGCCAGGACCTCAACGACCGACTGTCCAAGGCGGGCGAGACCCCGGTGCTCGGCGGCGCGCTGGAAGCCTATTATAATCCGCTGGTGCGCAAGCTGCGCGCCCTGCCGTTTCCGGTGGTGGCTGCGGTCAACGGCGTCGCCGCCGGCGCCGGCTGCAATATCGCGCTGGCCTGCGACATCGTGCTGGCGGGGCGCTCGGCGCGTTTCGTGCAGTCCTTCGCCAAGATCGGGCTCATTCCGGATTCCGGCGGCACCTGGATCCTGCCGCGGCTTATCGGACCGGCCCGCGCCCGCGGCCTCGCCATGACCGCCGAGCCGTTGCCGGCCGAAAAGGCCGAGGCCTGGGGGCTGATCTGGAAGGCGGTCGACGACGGCGAGCTGATGGCGGAGGCCGAGAAGCTGTGCGCGCATTTCGCCACCGCGCCCACGGTCGGGCTTGCGCTGCTCAAGCGCGCGCTCGATGCCGCCTGGGAGAACGACCTCGACGCCCAGCTCGATCTCGAACGGGAATTGCAGCGCGACGCCAGCCTGACGCCGGATTATGCCGAGGGCGTGCGCGCTTTCATGGCCAAGCGCGCGCCCAATTTCACCGGGCGCAAGGGGAAGTGAATTTCGTCAGCCGCGTATCTTTCTTTACCTCCCCCTGAAAGGGGGAGGTCGCTTTGCGAAGCAAAGCGGGTGGGGGTCAATATCAGAAGAAGACCCCCTCCCTGACCCTCCCCCTTTCAGGGGGAGGGAAAGAGTTGCGCTAGTTCCGCGGCGGCGTGCCGCCGGCCTGCTCGAGCCGGCTGTTCCAATATTCCCAGGTGCGCGACGACACATTGGGCAGCGCATTGAGCGTGCCGGCCATCTTGGTCTCGCCGCTCGACAGCTGGGTGACCTTGCCCAGCATGTGCGCCTTGAGCTGATAGTCGGCGTTCAAGCACATGAAGATCGAGCGCGACACCAATTCGCGGATGTCCTTGCCGACGATGGTGGCGCCGTGGCGGCGCATCAGCACCGCCGCATGCGGGCCGAGCGCGCGCGCCAGCGAGCGGCCCTCGTCGAGCTTGGCGACCAGCATATTGGTGTCACCGAACTCGTCGTGCTGGTCCCAGAACGGCACGGTCTCGCCGACGGCGGCGCCGAGATGGAATACTGGCACGATCGGCACCCCCGCGATGCAGAACGGCAAGACGGCCGGAGCGTGATGGTGGCACACCGCATTGACGTCGGGCCGCGCCTCGAAGATACAGCCGTGGATGGCGCGCTCGACAAACAGCTGGGCCTTGGTTGCCGTCACCGGCTGGCAATCCAGCGTGTATTCCAATATGTCGGCGGGCTCGACGAATTGCGGGGAGCGCGAGCGCGACAGCAGGAATTTTCCCGGGTCGTCCGGATGGCGCACGCTGACATGGCCGAAGCCGTCGAGCACGTTTTCATTGGCGAGGATGCGGCTGGCCAACGCACATTCGTAGCGGATGTCATCGAGGCGATCGGACACGGACAAACCTCCTGTTGGACGCGACACGATAGGCCGGGGAGCAAAGCCGAATCCCGCGTGCTTGCCAAGCAAAACCCGCCGCCGTTGCACCGCGCATCCCGGCCCCGCTACAACCCCGATGGGCCTTGCCAGCGGATGCGGATGCCCGCAGGATTCAGCGGACATTGCAGGTAACGGAGATCAAGGCGATGGCGGTGGTCGCGGTCATTGCAGCGGGCAATATGGGCGCCGCGGTGGGGCGGAGGCTCGCCGATCACGGCGCCACCGTGCTGACCGCGCTTGCCGGCCGCAGTGCGGCAACGGTGGCGCGCGCCCGCGCGGCGGGAATGGTATCGGCGAATGACGAGGAGATCGCCGGAGCCGATTTCATTCTGTCGATTCTGCCACCGGCGGAAGCGCTGCCGCTCGCCAAGCGCCTGGCGCCGGTGCTGACCGCGAGCAAAGGCAAGCCGGTCTATGTGGATTGCAACGCCATCAGTCCGCAGACCGCCGAGCGGATCGCTGCCGCCATCGCACCCACCGGCAGCGCCTTTGTCGATGCCGGGATCATCGGCGGCCCGCCGACGCCGAAGGGCAAGGGCCCGACCTTCTATGCTTCGGGCCCCGACGCGGCGCGCTTTGCCGCGCTGCGCGACCATGGGCTCGACGTGCGCGTGCTCGACGGTCCCTTGAGCGCCGCCTCGGCCTTGAAGATGTGTTATGGCGGCGTCACCAAGGGGGTCACCGCGCTTGGGGCCGCCATGATGCTGGCGGCGACCCGTAGCGGCTCGGCCGACGCCTATTTCCAGGAATTGCAGGAAAGCCAGCCGGAGCTGCTGGCCTGGTTCAAGCGCTATGTCGCCGGCATGCCGTCGAAAGCCTATCGCTGGGTGGCGGAAATGGACGAGGTCGCCAGCTTCGCCGGAAAGCACGCCGAAACCAGGCAGCTCTACGAGGCGATCGCGCGTTTCTATGAAGCGATGGCGCGCGACGCCGAGGGCGCGCAAAAAGACGTCGCCGCGCTGAAGGATTTTCTGGGCAGGGGCACATAGCCCCGTCAGGCCTCTCAATTCGTCATTCCGGCCGAGCCGCGTTGGCGGCGAGGGCCGGAATCCATAACCACCAGCCGTGATTATGGATTCCGGGCTCGCGAGCTTCGCCCGCGCCCCGGAATGACGAGTCAGAATTTGTGCGGGTCGGTCCTAGCAAGCGGCCCGGCGCGGCGGCGATTGAAGAGCGGCCGCGATCGGATTAAGGGAAGGGAGCCGCGCTCGTAGCTCAGCTGGATAGAGCACCAGACTTCGAATCTGGGGGTCGGGAGTTCGAATCTCTCCGAGCGCGCCATTACTTTCAATTAGTCCTCGCATGATAAATCACGGTCAAAAATCCTTAGGGAATGCCACTGAAAAAGGCGACCAAGACGCGGAGGCCAAGAGTGACTATCGGATAGCTGCGCTCACAATCATTTTCGGCTGACTGCTTTAGGAATTTCTTTCCGGGCCGTTGTTCGTGAGCCGTTGAATGTATGTCATTTGCAAAAATGATCACTGAGGCAAACTATCCAGTGTTCGTACGAAGTGGGCCTCTTGTTCTCCAGTCGCCGCTTTTGCCGAAAATCTGATTTGAGCAGGAATTTGAGGGGCTCAAGCTTAGTCTCGCCTGATCCTTGACCAACGCGACAAAAGCTCTCAACTCGTCGTCTGTGATGAAGTTTCGTGTTCTGAGCCTTAGACCTGTGTGCTCCGCGGGCGTTTGCCGCCTAACACGATGATTTACTTGATTATTATTCTATCGCGCCAATTGAGGGATAAGTTGGTTTTTATCTACAGTGTGGCAATCATGGCACATTAGCTAACGCTATAAGGCTGTATGATTGGTACGGGTAGCAACAACATTACCTTCGTTGTTCACGAAGAGCTGTAGGGAGTACCGAACTTTAGGCCCTGGGGGGCAAGCCGTGAAACTCAGGATACACATGCCAAAATTCAAGCTGGAATTCGAAATTCCAGTGGAGGTGTATCGTCTGGTATTTGTCGTATGTATTGCAAGCATGATTGCGGGCGGCGTGATTTTTTCGCGTGGCGGAAATAGCCAAATAGCAGTTGGCATGCATGGTTCAGAACTAAAATTCGACCAACCCAAACTATCCCCGGGTCGGTTCCTTCCCACGCCGCAAATCGCAGAGCAACAGGTGGACAAATCGATAGAGCTTGCCACAGCAATCCCGTTGCCGATTCCGCGGCCTGAAACACCTGGTTTTTATTACGAGCTGATGCGTCCTCAGGGCGAAGACTCAGACGACCCCTACGAGAAGTACGCGCGGCCCTGCGTTCCCGGTGACATGCCAGAGCAGTGCAGTCTACCCGAAAGAGAGCGCGAGAATTTTCCGCTCCGCAGAGAATAAACAACAATCATCTTGAGATCGCAGCGGAGTTGAACCGCCGGCCGTTCTGAACAACCACCAGACAGTTAGTTGGCGGATTTGCACCGCCGCGGGAATCGAAAATCCCGTTACCCGTTTGCCTGTTCGTGGACAGAGACAAGCAGCACCCTCTGCCAATAAGAATATCACGACTGGTCGTCCTAATCATGGCCCGACGCGGGGCCTCGTAGCGCGATAGGATATCGAGCACCCTCAGAAGAGATGCAACGCGGTGGTAATGATGACGCGCCAGAACAAGTCAAGAGCTGGCAGTGCAAGCAGTCCGTAACCCGCGATAGCAAGCGAAAAAATGGCGATGCGCCATGTCTCGTGCGTTTTATTTTGCCAGTTGTAATAAAAATGCAAAATGCTCGCTGCGTTGTGCAAGGTCGGGTCTGGATGATGCCCCCGGCTGAGCGCTTGTCCCAGTAGGTCTCTTAACCTGCGGGTTTGGATATCAGCCAAATGGTCCGGCTGTTTCATTCCCAGTTCCTGTTCATATGGTTTTAGATAAGAGTCGATCATCCCCAAAATGTAATGCAGGGTCGCGGAATCTTGTGCGTTGATAATGTCGCTGACAAAATGCTGTATGTCTCGCCTGTTGCGTAGCAGCCGCGGCGCGAATATCCGATAAAACACGAAAGCGACTAACAGCATGATCGAACCGTAGTACGCAAAGCTCACCCGCTGAAGGAATGTAAGGAACCCGTTGGATGGCAAAATCGAATACCGGAAGAGGCCCTGGAAAAAATCTGAATACAGAATGACGTATCCAGCCACGGGGACAACGTACACAGCGCGAGCGATCACGTTGTCGAGTAAAACAGCGATGCTGGACCAACTGACGATGGATCGATTTTGCTCGTCAGAATCCAGCGCGTACGCAAGCATTTTTTGCAGTTCTGGGGAGTAGTCTTCTCGCTGCTCAACTGGTCTTGCGAATATCGCCATTTTGAATCCCAAAAACCAAAGGGTGTCACCTAGTCACGTGCCTGTTGCAGCCGGGGGTGCAAGGCATCAACACGTCTTCGATACTAGCTGCATCAACGCTGTTTCAAGGCCCCAGCGCTGGACGTCCTATATCGATCGTGCGCGACGTGGTACTGAGCCCCGGCTTCCTTCGCCTGCCGTCCGATCTAATCTGGTCTGCCGAGAGTCTGCCGGTAAGTGTCTTCATTTCAAGACCGATAAAGGCGCTACTCTTGATAACGATGATGTCGGGTAGCGCCTTCATCGTGTACTTGGCATGGCACGGAATCGCTGCGCCACCCGTATCGAATATGGGAGTGTTGTTGCTGCGCCAGAAAAAATGCTTTCGAAGGGCAAGGTAGTCGCAAATGGCAGCTTGAACGTGGCTCTCTTTTGGGTTCACATGGAAAGTGTATCACTGCTTTGCTCGGTCTCCGAAGCCGGAGCTGCCATGACGATGGACGACACTCATGTGTGGCTGCGGCCGACACAATGGTTTCAAAGCATTTCCGAGAATAGCAGCATCAAGGTCCAAGGGCGAAGGCTGACCGTCAACTGTAAGCCTGAGTCCGATCACGATCTTGAGATAGGCGACCGCAAGAGGATTCATGACTTTTCAGTGCACCTGACAATATTGGAAGGCGAACCAAGCACGGCTGACTCAGAACGCCTAAAGCGCGGTATTGGCAAGTTCGCATTCCATGGCGAACAGAGTTCAGACCAAGGAACAATAGAAGCGTCCATAAGCGGCTGGTTCTTTGCCAAGAGCGAGCACTACGAGGAGATTTGGAAGCAGGTCTGCCAAGCCAACTATGCGGAATGCAGAATCACGCTTGAAGTAGGTCCGGTTGCTCACAAGGGGTTCGGGTCGGCGTGGGACGTTAAGACCTCAAACGTGATCTTCATTTCCAGTTACTCAGTTGATTTCATTCGCGAGCCTCCTAAGGAGAAGGTGCCTGAGGTCAAACCGGAACGGAAGGGTTTGTTTCGGTTGTAGTAGGAAAATCCCCCGCGCTAGGCGGGGGTTTATGCCGCACTGTTGGACGCTTCGCGATACGATGCACCGGCAGGCGTCAAAGGAGCCCCATCTGTGAGCGTGCCACTTTTCTGGCGGAGGATGACATCTCATGAAACTCGGTGCAGCCTGCATTGCTTTTGCTCTTGTTGCGTTCGGCCAGCTCTCCGGCGCCGCGCCGGCCGCTGCCGCCTGCTATGAAAATGTCGGATGCACCAACCGCGATATTTTTCCGGAAAGCCAGATCTATCGGCTCGCTCAGTGCGAAATCCTGTGGGAGATGCGCAACACCATCTATGCCGAGCGCGGCTATTGCTTCCGGACCGAGCGGGCGATCAGTGCGTTCGGCAACCGGGCCTGCCAATACAATCGGGCCGAGGACGTGCCGCTGAACTCTGCCGAACGTGCCAACATCGCGACTATCCAGCGGGTGGAATCGCGCAAACGCTGCCCGCGATAGAAAGGCTGACGCGGGCGCTCGGGACAGCGCCAGCGCCACGCGACGAAATCGCTCACCGGAAGCGGCCCCGCTGGTGCTAAAAAGGCGGGGGAAGAGCGGGGAAACGGCATGATCAAGAATATGAGCCTCATCGCCGGCGCCACTTTGCTGGCGGCCGGGGGCCTGCCGAGCCACGCCCAGACCGACCTCGCCGCCGCCAAGGCCGAAGGCAAGGTGGTGTGGTACACCTCGACCCCGATCGAGACCGCCCAGAAGGTGGTCAACCTGTTTCAAGCCAAGACTGGCATTCCGGTCGAGATGTTCCGCTCCGGCGGCTCCGCGGTGATGCGCCGCTTCCAGCTCGAGCAGCAGGCCAACCGGGTATTCGCGGACGTGTTGACCACCTCGGATCCGGCGGAATCCACCGCGCTTGCCGCCAAGGGCGCGTTCCTGCCGTTCAAGCCGGAGCATTTCGACAAGATCCCGGAAAGCGCCAAGGAGCCGAGCGGGTTGTTCGTCGGCCAGCGGCTCAACATGATCACCATCTACTACCGCCACGACCGCATCGCCGAGAAGGACGGTCCCAAGACCATGAAGGACCTGCTGGACCCGAAATATAAAGGGCAGCTGGTCATGGCCGATCCGTCCTTCACCTCCTTGCAGCTCGCCGTGGTCGGCATGACCGCTCGCAATCTTGGCTGGGAATTCTATGAGCAGCTGCGCAAGAACGACATCATGATCGTGCAGGGCGGCCAGCAGACGCAGGACATGGTCAAGCGCGGCGAGCGCCTGGTGGCCGCGGGCGCGAGCGATTCCTACGCCGCGGACGCGCGGCTGGAAGGCCGGCCGTTCACCACGGTCTATCCGCCCGACGGCACCTTCCTGATTCCGTCGCCGACCGCGGTGGTGGCGCGCTCGCCGCACCCCAATGCCGCCAAGGTGTTTGCCGAGTTTTTGATCAGCACCGAAGCGCAGAAGATTTTCCCGGAAGTCGGCGGCTACTCCTCGCGCATCGACATCCCGGCGCCGGCCGGCAGTCCGCCGCTCGCCAGCATCAAGCTGTTGCCGGTGGACTACGACTACATCCAGAAAAACGCCAGCGCCATCAAGCGCCGGTTCAACGAAATCTTCCAGTAAGCGCCGCGCCCTTCATGCTCAATCCGCAGAATGCGCTGAGCCGCCGGGTCCGTCAGCTCGGCATGCTCGATATCGCCGGCGGCGGCCAGGTCGTGGTGCAGGGCGACTACGCTTATGTCGGGCATATGAAGCCGCCGTACGGCACCTCGATCGTCGATGTGTCGGACCGCAGCAATCCGCGCCTGGTCGGGGAAATCCGGCTCGACGGCGATGCCTCGCACACCCACAAGGTCCGCGTGGTCGGCGACCTGATGTATGTCAACGTGGAGCAGAACGACCGGCACTTCCGCAAAAAGAGCGCGTTGATCGCCGACGCCGAAGCGGCGCTGAGCAAGGCGCTCGGGCGCGCGCCAAGTGACAAAGAGACGGCCGAGCGCATCGGTGTTACGGCCGAGGACATTCCGGTGCTGCGCCGCGTGCTGAAGCAGGGCTATTCCGACGGCGGCTTTCGCGTCTATGACGTGTCCGACAAGTCGAAGCCGTGGCTCATCGCCCATCACAAGACCCACGGCATCGGCGTGCACCGTTTCCATGCCGATGAGCGCTACGCCTATATCTCGACCGAGATGGAGGGTTTTGTCGGCAATATCCTGGTGATCTACGACATGCAGGATCCGGCGCGCCCGCAGGAGGTCTCGCGCTGGTGGATGCCGGGCCAGCATGTGGCCGCCGGCGAGCGCCCGACCTGGCGCGGCACCAGCCAGCGGCTGCACCACGCCATGCGCTGCGGCGACGAATTGTGGGCGTCGGTGTGGGAAGCCGGCTTCCGCGTCCTCGACGTAAGCGACATCCGCCAGCCGCGCACGCTCGGGGCCTACAATTATCATCCGGCGATTCCGGAGCCGACCCACACGGTGATGCCGTTCGAGAATCTGATCGGCGGCCGGCGCATCGCCGCTGCGATTGACGAGGAGCACACCCACATTCCAGGAAGGCTGCACGCCTTCCTGTGGATTTTCGACGTGACCGATCTAACCGACATGCAGCCGCTGTCGATCTTCACTGTCAGCGAATTGGCTACGCCCTATGCGAGCGAGGGCCGCTTCGGCGCCCATCAATATCGCGAAAAGCTCGACGGCACGCTGATCTACGCCACCTGGTTCTCGGGCGGATTGCGCATCGTGGACGTGAAGAATCCGATGCTGCCGGAGGAGGTCGGGTTTTTCATTCCCGAACCGCTCGGCAACAACCGCAGCCCGCAATCCAACGACGTGACGCTGGGCGACGACGGCATCATCTATCTGATCGACCGCAATCGCGGCCTGCATGTGCTGGAATTCGAGGGGGCGTAGGCGCGCTGACCGGTTTGCCGGCCTAGAACTCCTCCGGGCAGGGATCGATCATGGCCCAGAGCGCGGGTCCGTTCTTCACCCGCTTCATCTGCGGGGTGAGGCCGCCCTGCTGCTTGATCCAGTCCTTCACCGTCGGCGGATAATGGGCGAGCAGATCGCTGGTGCCGGCATAGCTCGTCACCCGCAAGCCGAAGGTCCAGCTCTTGTCGATATAGGCCTCGTGGAAACCGAGGCTGGCGCGCGGCGTCACGCAGACGCGGTTGAGCGGTACGATGCCGAGCACCAGCGTGCAGGCGGAATTGCAGATGCCGTCGATGATGACGCGCTCGCCGCGGTCGCGGATCTTTGCGTATTTGATCTTGTAGGGCTCGACCAGGCCGCCGTGGTCGCGGGTGATGCGATAGTCCGCGCGCGCGGACGACATCGTCAGTGCCAACAGCGCAGACGCTAAGAACGCAAGATGCCGCATCGGATGAATGGAACTTGTTCCTGGGATAAAGGCCGGCAACACACCGCAGACTACAAATCGCTTTGGCGGAAATTTGGCTGAGCTTTGTTGGGAACCCGTTAACGCCGGCGTCATGTTGCCGCCGCATTCAAGCGGAGCGTCGCGCGCTTCCGTTAACGCCTCGCACCCGAATCATCTAGCGGACTGAAGCGACTCGCTTTTTCCGATCGTGTTCCGCTTTTTGCAGGTCATCCATGCGTAATCGCTGTCACAGTGGAGACACGTTGCTGTGGATACGTGGGCCTCCATGGATAGAGGAGGGGATCATGGGAATCATCATGATCGCTTGTCCCACCACAGGCCGTGCCGCGTCCACGGGCATCGAGATGTCCGGCGTCGACCAGCTACCGACCGTGATCGCCACGATGTCTTGTCCCGCGTGTGGCCGCGTACACGAATGGACCAAAGACCAGGCATGGCTTGCCGATGGCGGCGAGCAATATCGCAAGGTTGTTGCTGTCGGCTAGGCCGGCGGCTCACGTTCAATACTGCGCCGCGAGACAGCAGCTCCACGCGTGCCGCGGTGATGTCTGATGTCGCCGCCGCGAGGCAGCTGAAAATGAACGAAGGCCGCCAACGCCTCAATGCGTTGACGGCCTTTGCTCTATTAAGGTCAGTCGCTTCGCGCGAAGCGGCTTGCCGCTGCTATACTATTTGGGCTGCGGCACGATCCGGATATACGGCTTCGGCGACTTCCAGCCTTGCGGATAGGTCTTGCGCGCGTCGTCGTCGGAGACCGAGCCGGCGATGATGACGTCCTCGCCGTTCTTCCAGTTCACCGGCGTCGCCACCTTGTGCTTGGCGGTCAATTGCAGCGAGTCGATCACCCGCAGCACCTCGTCGAAATTGCGCCCGGTGGTCATTGGATAGACCAGGATCAGCTTGATCTTCTTGTCGGGGCCGACGACGAAGACGTTGCGCACGGTCTGATTGTCGGCGGGCGTGCGCTTGGCGGGATCGCCCGAGGTCGAGGCCGGCAGCATGCCGTAAGCCTTCGAGACGTTGTAGTCGGGATCGCCGATCATCGGAAAGTTCGGCGCGAAGCCCTGGGTCTCCTTGATGTCTTCCGACCACTTCGAATGTTTGTCGACCGGATCGACCGAGAGACCGATGATCTTGACCCCGCGCTTGTCGAATTCGGGCTTGATCTTGGCCATATAGCCGAGCTCGGTGGTGCAGACCGGCGTGAAATCCTTGGGATGCGAGAACAGCACGCCCCAGGAATCGCCGAGCCAGTCATGAAAACGGATTTTGCCTTGCGTGGTTTCAGCTTCGAAATCAGGGGCGGTATCGCCAATTGCGAGCGCCATCGCGGACCTCCGTCACGTGCGAGAAATGGGATTTCATCGTTTGGGTTTGGATCCGTTATATAGAGCATCAGGATGCCGGCAGCCAGTGGCGCTTTGCAGCATGAATTGGCGCGTGGCTGCGCGGGGGTAGAAAGAATATTGTATACGAAACCGGCCCGGCGGAAGATTATTCGTTTGTACGCCGGCACTCATTTAAGCGGCGGTAGCGCCGCCACGATCTCGGCGCGGCGCGGCTCGAACCAGGGCGGCAGCTTGATCGCGCTGCCGAGCGTCTGTTTCGGCTCGTCGAGGGTGAACCCCGGCCGCTCGGTGGCGATCTCGAACAACACGCCGCCGGGCTCGCGGAAATAGACCGAGCGGAAGTAGCAGCGATCGATCTGATCCGTGGTGCGCAAGCCTCGCCCGGCGAGCGTTGCCACCATGGCGGCCTGGGCGGCATCATCGGCGGCGCGAAACGCGACATGATGGATCGCGCCGGCGCCCTGGCTGCCGGCCGGTGTTCCCGGCCCGGCGCGCAGATCGACAACGGCGCCAAGCGCTCCGTCCGGGGCGTGAAAACGTTCGCGGTTGCCCTCACGGCCGGACGGCTGAAAGCCGAAGGCGCCTGTCAGCACCTCGGCGGTCCGCCCGGTCGCACCAAGAACGAGGGTGATGCCATGAAATCCGCGAATGGCATGCTCGGCCGGCACCTCGCCGTTCGACCAGCCGGGCAGTCCCTCGGCGCGCTTGCTGGCCACCAAAACGAACCGCATGCCGTCCGGGTCGGCGAATGCAAGCACGCGCTCGCCGAAACGATCCGTCGGCGCATCGCGGCCGATGCCTCGTTCCGACAGCCGCTTGGCCCAATAATCGAACGAATGCGGAGGGATGGCGAAGGCGGTCTCGACCGCCATCCCGGCGCCAGCGCTGCCGGGCGACGCTCCGGGCCAGGCGAAAAAGGTCAGCGCCGTCCCCGGACTGCCGGTCTCGTCGCCGTAATACAGATGCCAGGTGCCGGGATCGTCGAAATTGACGGTCTTTTTGACCAGGCGCAGGCCAAGGTCGCGCGTATAGAACGCTACGTTTTGACGCGGATCGCTGCAGATCGCCGTGATGTGATGAATGCCGCTGCTGTTGGCCATAGGTCCAAATTTCCGGTTCAAATTTCCGTTCGCGGCCGCCCGCTACCCATCAAAGCACGCCGAATCATGATTGCAATCCATCGCTTGGTTGCGGCCTGCACCGCCTGCCATATGTCCGCCATGTCTCTGCCCACGAGCGGCCTTGCTTAAGAGGCACGGTGCGAGTCGAACCGAGACAAGGGTTGCTGCGACTAACCGACAGCGGCTGGAACCTAGAACCCCGAACGGTGTTGTTTCTCCGGGGAAAATCCAAGGTCCCGAGCGGGAGAGCGTGATGGCCAGTTATCTGCGGTATGCCACCGCCGATCTGATGTCGCTCTTGGCGGCGATCGCCAAATCTTCGATCGTCGTGGACTCGCCGATCGTGGTCGCCAAGCCGCTCACGATCGACAGGCCCGCTGAGACGCCGGAAGGCTGTTTCGCCGACTGGTGCGCCAGCCGGCAAACCGCTGATATTGACGCGGAAATCCTGGCCTGGATCGTTTCCCATGTCGGCGCCAAACAGCGCGCCGCCCGCAGCCTCCACTAACCGGTCCATTTCTGCTCTCGGCGACGGCGCAGCGGCGCCAGCGAGCCCATGAACGTGGTCGCGGGCATGGTCCGATACAGCTTTGTTATTGATGGTAATGAAGTTTTTGGCTGATCGCCACGGCGTTGACATCCTGCCGGGGACCCGTAACCCTCGCTCCGGGCTCACGCTGGTGGTTGCCGAGGAATGTTCAAGCGCATCCTGATCGCCAATCGCGGCGAAATCGCCTGCCGTATCATCAAAACCGCACGACGCATGGGGATCGAGACCGTCGCGGTCTATTCCGAGGCCGACCGCGGCGCGCTGCATGTGGACATGGCGGATACCGCCCTGCCGATCGGGCCCCCGCCGGCGGCCGAAAGCTATCTGTCGATTGAAAAGATCGTCGCGGCCTGCAAGCAGAGCGGCGCCGAGGCGGTGCATCCGGGTTACGGCTTTCTCTCCGAGCAGGCGGCTTTTCCAAAAGCGCTGGCGCGCGCCGGGATCGTGTTCATCGGACCGCATGCCAGGGCGATCGCCGCCATGGGCGACAAGATCGCGGCCAAGCAAGCGGCGGCCAAGGCCGAAGTCTCGACTGTGCCGGGGCACCTCGGGATCATTCGCGACCAAAAGCACGCGCAGGCGATTGCCGGCGAGCTCGGCTATCCGGTGATGATCAAGGCGACGGCTGGCGGCGGCGGCAAGGGGCTGCGGATCGCGCACAACCGCGCCGAACTGGCCGAGGGTTTCACCCGCGCGCGCTCGGAAGCCAAAAGCGCATTCGGCGACGACCGCGTCTTCATCGAAAAATTCATCAAAAATCCGCGCCACATCGAAATCCAGGTGCTGGGCGACAAGCATGGCAATGTCATTCATCTCGGCGAGCGCGAATGCTCGATCCAGCGCCGCAACCAGAAGATCGTCGAGGAGGCGCCGAGCCCGCTGCTCGATGCTGCGACGCGCAGAAAGATGGGCGAGCAGGCGGTCGCGCTGGCCCAAGCGGTCGGCTACGATTCCGCCGGTACGGTGGAATTCGTCGCCGATCAAAACAAGCGGTTCTATTTCCTGGAGATGAACACGCGGCTGCAGGTCGAACATCCGGTGACCGAACTGGTCACCGGCATCGATCTGGTCGAGCAGATGATCCGCGTCGCCGCCGGCGACAAGCTCAAGATCAGGCAGCGCGACGTCAAGCTCAATGGCTGGGCGGTGGAGACGCGCATCTATGCCGAAGATCCGTCTCGCAACTTCCTGCCATCGATCGGGCGGCTCACGCGCTATCGGCCGCCAACGGAGGAAAGCGCGAACGGGGTGACGGTGCGCCATGACAGCGGCGTGACCGAGGGCAGCGAGATTTCGCTCTACTACGATCCGATGATTGCCAAGCTCGTCACCCATGCGCCGACGCGCCCGGCGGCGGTCGCGGCGCAGGCCGATGCGCTGGACGCCTTTGCCATCGACGGGGTGCGCCACAACATCCCGTTTCTCGCCGCCCTGATGCAGCACAAGCGCTTTCAGGCCGGCCGGCTGTCGACCGCATTCATTGCCGAGGAATATCCCAAGGGCTTCCACGCGACGGCGCCGAAGGGTGACGCGGCACATCTGTTGGCCGCCGTCGCGGCTGCCATCGATCACGTGCTGGGCGAGCGCAGGCGCCGCGGCTTCGGTCCGGGCGTGGAGCGCAGGCGGGTGGTGCGGCTCGGCGAAACCGATCTTGCACTTCGCATCGCGCGCGAAGGCGATGATCTCGCCGTGCGGTTCGGCGGACAAAGGGAGCGACTGTCGATCAGGTCGGACTGGCAACCGGGCGACCCCTTATGGACGGGTGCGGTCGGCGACCAAGTGGTGTCGGTACAGGTGCGGCCGGTTTTGAATGGCTTCGATCTCGCGCACCGCGGGGTCGAGACGCGCGCCCGCGTTTATAACGAATACGAGGTCGCGGCCGCCCGCCGCATGCCGGCGAAGGTGGCGGCCGACCGCGGCAAGACGCTGCGCTCGCCGATGCCCGGTCTGGTGATGACAATCGTGGTCACCGAAGGACAGGAGATCAAAGCCGGCGAAACCCTGGCGATCGTGGAAGCGATGAAGATGGAAAACGTGCTGCGCGCGGAACGCGACGGCACGGTAAAGACCATCAAGGTCAAAGCCGGCGACAGCCTGGCGGTCGATCAGGTGATCTTGGAATTTGCCTGACGCCGCGCGCGGAACCGGGCCTTGCGTTGAACGTTCCTGAAAGTGCCCGATCGACCGCAGCAAGCTCCGCTGGGTTCCTGACCTCCGAGCCGCGAGGATAGCTCACCGGATGCCAGCGGCGGCCGACCTTATACCAACAATCGTGATTTTTGACTCGTCATGCCCGCGCTTGTCGCGGGCATCCACGACTATCTTGGCCACAAAGCAAGGCGTGGATGGCCGGGACACCAGGGCGTTTGCGCCCGTCTTCGACGGGCTATGCCCGGCCATGACGTGGAGAAGGTCGGCCATTGCGAAGATTGGTATTAGTGGCCGGAAGACAGCTTGGCAGGGGATGAATTCGGTCGGAGCCCATGCCACGATCCCGCGGCATGGAATCGCTCGCGCTGTTCTTTTCCGCTTCCGGACGGATCACGCCCAGGACCTTCGCGGTCGCCGTGACCATTGTTTACCTGGCGGGGCTCTTCTCGCAGATTCTGCTGGCGCAGCCGGTGATGGCGCGCGGCGGCATTTTTCCGTTCGCCGCCGCCCAGGCTGCGATCGCATGGTCCTGGTATGCGCTGCATGCCAAGCGGTTGCGCGACGCCGGGCGCGGGCATGGCATCGCTTTGGCGATCGTCATTCTGTATGGGCTGGCCTTGGTGCTGCTGATTCTCCTCATGACTCTGCTGATGGGTCCGGGCACCGGTGGCATGCGAGACGATCTCGGAGCGAACCTGTCGGGCGTGCTGGCAATCGTTGCACTCCTGGCAGCGCTCAGCGCGCAATCCGACCTGGGATTGTTCTTTTATCCGGCACTGGTCATTCTGATCATGATTGCCGCGCCGATGTTGCTCGCGCTCGGTTGCTCGATCTGGGCCGCGACCCGTCCGAGCGAATCCGCCCGCGCGCCATGATCGTGCATTTCGCCTATGGATCGAACATAAGCCGGGCGGCCATGGCTGGACGCTGTCCGGGCGCAAGCAATATCGGCAACGGCGTGCTGGCCGGGTGGCGCTTTGTCATCACCGCCGACGGCTATGCGTCGGTCGCCCGGCAGCCGAGTGCGTCGGTGCATGGTGTGCTTTGGCGGCTCGGCGCCCGCGATCTCACGGCGCTCAACGCCTATGAGAATTTGGATTCCGGACTCTATGTGCGCCGCATGCTGCCGGTCCTGTGCGCGGGCAAGCGCTTCAGCGCGCTGGTCTATGTGGGCAGGGCGAGCGAAGGCGTGCCGCGTCCCGGCTATCTCGATCTGGTGGTCACGGCCGCGCGCGAGTGCGAACTGCCGCCTGCCTACATCCGCGCGCTGCAGCGATGGTCGCGGGGACGCTGGCAGGGCGCGCGCGGCAAGGATACCGGGGAGCTCGGATGACACCGGCCGGCCCAAGCGCGTGTCATGTGCTCATGCGCGGCCGGGTGCAGGGCGTCGGCTTTCGCGCCTGGACGGAGGACACGGCGCTTAAGCGCGGCCTGCAAGGCTGGGTGCGCAACCGTCGCGACGGAGCTGTCGAAGCGGTGTTTGTCGGTCCGGCCGCGGCGGTCGCCGAAATGATTGCGGCCTGCCGTCAGGGTCCGCCCGGTGCGCGGGTCGACGGCATCGATCCACGCGAAGCCGATCCCGCCGAACTCGTCTTGTGTCGCCCCGGTGAAAGCTTTTCCGTGTTGCCGACGCAATAGCGCGCGGCGCATCTCATTCGGTGAGGGCCGGGGCCTCGGCTTTGGTGCTGCCGAACAGCGCTTCGAATTCCCGTCGCAGGATGGTGTCGACCTCCGGCATCGTGACCGGATGCCCGAGATCGACCAGGCTGGTGACGCCATAGCGTGGATCGGACACGCCGCACGGCACGATCCCGGAAAAATGCGAGAGGTCCGGCTCGACGTTGAGCGCCATGCCGTGCAGGCTGATCCAGCGCTGCAGGCGAATGCCGATGGCGGCGATCTTGTCCTCGCGGCCCGCGGCTTGTTCCGGCCGCCGCACCCAGACGCCGATCCGGTCCTCGCGTCGCTCGCCGGCAATATTGAAAGCGCTCAGTGTCTGGATGATCCATTCCTCCAGCGTCGCGACGAATCGCCGGATATCCGGTGCGCGCCGTTTGAGGTCGAGCATGACATAGGCCACCCGTTGGCCGGGGCCGTGATAGGTGAATTGCCCGCCGCGGCCGGTCGTGTAGACCGGGAAGCGCGCCGCGATCAGTTCCTCGGGCCGTGCGCTGGTGCCGGCGGTGTAGAGCGGCGGATGTTCGAGCAGCCAGACAAGCTCGGGCGCGACGCCGTCGGCAATCGCGGCCGCGCGCGCCTCCATAGTGGCCAGCGCGGCCTCGTAGGGGACGATCTCCTGCGAAATCCGCCATTCGGCCGCAGCTGCGCCGGGCGGCAAATCCAGGCCGATCGTCAGATCGTTGCGCGCGTTAACCACCCTGTAACCATACCGTGGTGACTTCGATCAGTTGCATCATTCCGCCGAGGTCATCAGTGCCCACGATCAGCAAGGTCTCGCTCGATATCCAGGTGGTGCTCGGCACCACCACCATGCCGATCCATCAGGTCCTGCGGCTCGGCCGCGGCGCCATCATCGAACTGGATGCGTCGGAAGACGACGAGGTCCAGATCCTCGCCAACAACTTTCCCGTCGCCAAGGGCGCCGTCATCGTCAGCGGAAACCGCATCGCAGTCGAAGTCAAGGACCTGCTGCCGCGGCTCACCGATCTGCGTTGAGACGCGTTCGCGCGGCCCTATATTGCGGCGGCTGTCGCGAGCGCCGCGGGCTTGTCCCTGTGGGACCGATTTGTTACATGCATGCCGCTGGCGCCTCACTGCAAGGTCTAGGAGGCCGGCATTCACCCGCATGCGGTCGTGGCGGAATTGGTAGACGCACTAGCTTGAGGTGCTAGCGGGGCAACCCTTGGAGGTTCGAGTCCTCTCGACCGCACCAGTTTTCTCGGAGGAGGTCCACGGCGGCGCGTTGCAGCTGCTGGGCCGCGCAGCGTTACTGGCTGGAAAGCCGTAGCCCGATCTTTTCCAGAACGGTCAAGTTCGCTTCCGGACGCTTGATGTATAGCTGGTGGCCGGCGGGCCGCTGCTTGGCGCGCGGATTGGCATCCGCCGCCGCGGTCGCCTGGCCGACCGATCCGGTCGTCACTGGAGAGCTGGCAACCTTCCGGTGCGGTTCGGTGAATTTGCGCGGGCTCGATTTGCGCGCCACCGAAATCCGGCGGGCGGGCTTGACCCCTTTTGAGTAGCGGAAGTTTTCTGCCGCCGGCACCGGCAGCGCCTCGCGGTTGGCGCCATCCAGATGGGTGATGCGCCGCGGCCAGAGTGGGGCCGGCGGCAGCGGAACCTGGCCGGGCAGGGCGCGCGGCCGCTCGCCGTTCGGCGCCAAGTTCGGCGCCAAGTTCGGCGCCAAGTTTGGCGCCAAGCCTACCCTGACCATACCTTCGGCGTCCGCGACTCCGAGGCTGTCTGGGCTCGGCGCCGCTAAAACCGGATCGGCGGCAGCGTCGATTTCCATAGCGATCACGCTAGGCCAGAAATCGGCGTCCGCCACCTGCTGGGGCGCGCGCCGCACCACCCATTGCTGGGGCTCGGTGGGAGTCTTCGGACGGTCGGCGGTCGCCGGAACGACGTGCACCACTTTATAGCCGCGCGTCTTCAGCTCGCGCAGCAGCATGGGCAGTCCCAGCGCGGTTGCCGGCTGGATGTCATGCAGCAAAAGGATGCCGCGGCCCCGGGCCTCCAGCCGCATGAGCGAGCGACGGACGATCTCCTGCGCGCTGATGCGCGTCCAGTCGTCCGCCATGAAATCCACACTCCAGGCCATGTAGCCCTGGGCGGCGAGGTAGCGTTCCACCGAGTCCTGCCGCAGCAGGCCGGGGAAGCGGAAGAACGGAGCCACCGCTCTGGAATCGCCGAGCGCGGCCCGTAAAGAGGCAAAGCCGTCCTCGATCTCCTGAGCTGCCTGATCGACCGTCATCTTGTGAAAGGTGAAGGGATGGTTCTGGCTGTGATTGGCGATCGTGTGTCCGTCGTCGTGGGTGCGCCGCACTAGCGACGGGAAGCTGCGCGCCATGCGTCCGACGACGAAAAATGTCGCCTTCACGCATTCCGAAGACAGGATGTCGAGGATGCGATTGCTATACGGCGGCAACGGGCCGTCGTCGAAGGTCAGCACGACCTCTTTGTCGGCCAGCGGCAAGGATTCGGCATATTGAAACCCGCCTAGGCGATTGTGCTCGGCCGGATCGATCACCAGCGTGCGGCTGACGCCGAGCGCCTCCGGATTGCCGGGGCAATCCGCTGCAATTGCCGGCCCCGCCGCAATGACGCAGGCCAACAGACATGGTGCCGCGAAAATGTTGCGCATGCCCCCCATGCACTCCGACTGACGTCAGGTCCGGATTTCCTGTTCCGGATTGGAGGTCCGGACAGTAGGGCAACAGTAGGGGCAGGCAACTTAATGCAATGCTAATCATGTGGTTAACTTCCGATTAGTACTAATGCGTTGCCGCAATGCCACGCTTAGTGCAGGGAGAGCGATAAGGCCCGGCATGATCGAACAAACCGCCACGACGGAACCTGTGTTCGTGCGCAACGAGGACGGCGCGCTGCGCGAGGATTTTGTCGAGCGGGTCGCGCAGGCGGTCAGCGCGGGCGATCCCCTGGCATTGCGCGAACTCGTCAGCGACTTGCACGAAGCCGATCTCGGCGACCTGATCGAAGCGCTCGACCCGGACCTGCGCGGCCAGCTGGTCGAACTGATGGGGCCCGACTTCGACTTCACCGCCCTGATCGAGGTCGACGATACGGTCCGCGAGGAGATCCTCGAAGAGCTGCCGGCCGAGACCGTCGCCGAGGGCGTGCGCGAGCTCGATTCCGACGACGCGGTCGCCATTCTCGAGGACCTGCCGAAGGAGGAACAGGCGGAAATCCTCCAGCAGCTTCCCGCGCTCGAACGGGTCGCGCTGGCGCGCAGTCTCGACTACCCGGACAACTCGGCCGGGCGGCGCATGCAGACCGACTTCATCGCTGTTTCGCCCGTTTGGACGGTTGGTCAGACCATCGACTACATGCGCGAAACGCCCGATCTTCCGGACCGCTTCTACGAGGTCTATGTGGTCGATCCGGCACAGCGGTTGCTCGGCGCGGTGGCGCTGGACCACCTGTTGCGCACCAAGCGGCCGGTCCCGATCGCCGACCTTGTGGACGAGGAACTGCGTCACGTGAGCGCCACCGCCGACCAGGAGGAGGTCGCGCGGCTGTTCGAGCGCTACGACCTGGTCGCGGTACCGGTGCTGGATGCCGATGATCGGCTGGTCGGCGTCATCACCTTCGATGACATCGTCGACGTGATCGAGGAGGAGGCCGAGGAAGACATCAAGGCGCTCGGCGGCGTCAGCGGCGAAGAGGAATTGTCCGACTCGGTATGGACCATCACCAAGGGCCGCTTTCCCTGGCTGTGCGCGAATTTGCTCACAGCGCTACTGGCATCCTGGGTGATCAGCCGGTTCGAGGGTTCGCTGGAAAAGATGGTCGCGCTGGCGGTGTTGATGCCGATCGTCGCCAGCATGGGGGGCAATGCCGGCACCCAGACCATGACCGTGGCGGTGCGCGCGCTCGCTACCCGCGAATTGTCGAGCGCCAATGCCGGGCGCATCGTGCGCCGGGAACTGATGGTCGGCCTGCTGAATGGTGTCGCTTTCGCGGCCATCATGGGGACCATTGCGGCGCTCTGGTTCAACGTGACCGACCTCGGCCTCGTCATGGCGTTGGCCATGATCACCGTTCTTACGGCCGCAGCCCTGGGTGGTATCGTTATCCCGCTCATTCTGATCCGCCTGCGGGTGGATCCCGCGGTCTCCTCGGGACCGTTTGTCACCACCATCACCGATGTGGTCGGCTTTTTCGCGTTTTTGGGCATCGCCACCCTGTGGTTCGGGCTCAACTAGAGCGTGATGGCTTCAGATTGAATCGCCATCACGCTCTAGCTTCTTGTTTGAGCATGATCTTTTCCGAAAACCGGTGTCCACTTTTCGGGATCATGCTTTAGCTCGGTTTTGCCCAACTATCCCCGCCAGCCGGCCGGTCCGGCACCCTTGGTTCACTTCTTTTTCACGACCGGGCCGTAGGTTGCCTTTGGTTAATGCTGTCTCAATGGGCGTGGGTTGGAGTAGCCGGTGGGGGAGGGCGAAACGGGCGCGGGTCGGGGCTGGACCGGGTCTGTGGCGGTCGGTCCTGTGATTGGCCATGACGCCATGCCGATCGCCCGGCGGGCTGGGGGCGAGCCCGCCATTTTGCGGATCATTGCACCGCTCGCCTTGATCGTGGTGGCCGCCACCGTCGTCTGCGCCGTACTGGGCTTCGTTTTGGCGCGGCAGGCCGACGATTATTTCGAGGCCGAGCATCGGCGGGCGTTGCGCGGCGCGGTTGATGCGCTGCAGGTGGTCTCTCCGGACCTGGCCCATGTCGACCCGCAGCTCATCCTTATCCTGGAGCGCGCGTCCGGCCTGAAGGGATTGAAGTTCGACGCCGACCCGCCGGCCGACGACCGGGAAGTCCAGCCGCTGTCGAGCGCCAATGGCCGCATCGTCGGCTGGTTCAGCTGGCAGCCGCAACGTCCGGCCACCGAATTGATTCTTCGGCTGCTGCCATTCGCCGCCGCCATCGCGCTCGGCCTGTTCTGTTTTGCCGGCCTCGCCATGTGGCAGCTCAACCGCCTTGGCCTGCTGCTGGCCAGGAGCGAGCAGCAGGTGCACCGGCTGGTGTATGAGGACATGCTGACCGGATTGCCCAACCATCACGAAATCAAGGAACACATCGATCGCGCCATTGCCGCGCGGACGGCGGATCAGACGCTCGCTTTCGGCATTCTTGACGTCGACGGCTTCGACGACATGCGCGATGTCATCGGCGAAGCCGGCGCCGACGAAGTCATTGTCGAAATCGCCAATCGGCTGCGGCAGGGACTGCCGCCGGATGTGATGGTCGGCCGCCTCGGCAACGACAAGTTTGGCCTGATTATGACGGCCGACGAACCGGCAGCGGTGCTGGCTGCGGTCGAGGCGGCGCGCGATACCATCTGCCGCTCGATCTGGATCAACCAGGTCGTTCATGTCAGCGCCTGTGTTGGGTTCGCGCTCGTCCCCGACGACGCGGCGAGCCGTGACGACTTGAAACGCCGCGCCGATCTCGCGTCGCGCGCGGCCAAGCGGCGCGGACGCGGCCAAGTCGCACGTTTCGCCGCCGCCATGGAGGTCGATTTCCACGAACGCAGCTTCGTCAAACGCGAACTGCCGCGGGCGCTGACGGCGCGCGCCTTCGATCTGCACTATCAGCCGATCGTGACGGCCGATGGCGGGACAATTGTCGGGGTCGAAGCGCTGCTGCGCTGGGAGCATCCGACCCGCGGCTTCATTCCGCCGTCCCTGTTCATCCCGATCGCCGAGCAGACCGGGCTGATGGAGCAACTGGGCGAATTCGTGTTGCGGCGCGCGCTCTCCGACGCGACCCGCTGGCCCGATCTTTACGTATCGGTCAATCTGTCGCCAACCCAGGTGCGCGACCGCTCCTTTGCCGACCTGCTGGCGGCGACGCTGAACGAAACCAAGATCGCGCCGTCACGTGTTGTGCTCGAAGTGACCGAGAGCGTGCTGATCGACAATCCGGACGCGGCGAAGTCGCGGCTGCAGGATCTGCGCGCGCTTGGCGTGCGGCTGGCGCTTGACGATTTCGGCTCCGGCTATTCCAGCCTGACCTATCTGCAGCGGCTGCCGTTCGACAAGCTGAAGATCGACCGCGCCTTTGTCGAAGCGCTCGATCAGTCGGCCAATGCCGGCGTGATCATTCAGGCGATCGTGGCGCTCGGCCGCGCGCTCGGCTTGAGCGTGGTGATCGAAGGGGTGGAAACCGAGGAGCAGCGGGTGCTGCTGCGGCTGGCCGGCTGCAACGAGATGCAGGGCTATCTGTTCGCCCGGCCGGCGCCGCGCGAAGCGATCGACAAAATGCTGGCGGAAACCGGCGTGCTCGAAGGCGGGCCGCGCACCCTGCGGGCGGGCTAAGCGATGGGCGCTGGCTCGCGGCTCCGCAGCTTACCGTCCTCAAGTGCTTGGCCGAACGCCAAGAATCACATAGGCGTGCAGACATGATGCGGGTCAGACTGAAGGCCGACGGCCGGATCGTCGAGATTCTTCCCGACGGCAGCGAGCAGGCACTGTCCGGCGCGGTGTCCGGCAATGGTGCCGATCCGATACCCGACGCGGCCTATGCTCGTGGCGTGCGCGCCCGTACCAAGCTGACCCAGGTTGAATTTGCCGCCCGCATCGGGGTGCCCATCGAGACCGTGCGCAATTGGGAGCAGGGCAAGCGCTCGCCGCGCGGGCCGGCGCGCGCTCTGCTCAAAGTGATCGACAAGGCCCCGCAAGTCGCTTTCGCCGTCCTCAGCACAGCCAAGCCGGGGCATTGACGCTCGCGGTACTTTCTTTGCAATCTTTTGAATTGACTACGTTGGCGCGGCGCCATCGCTGCTCCGTGATGGGGAGAATGCATGAACAGTGTCGGCTCTCATAGCGCGCGCATCCCCGCCATCGGGCTCGGTACAATGACATTGAAGGGCGAGGTCTGCGTCGAGGCGGTGAAGACTGCGCTGCGGCTGGGCTACCGCCACCTCGACACCGCCGAGCGCTACGGCAACGAGGCAGAGGTCGGCGAGGGCTTGCGCGAGGGATTGCGCGCTTCCGGCCTCAAGCGCGAAGACGTGTTCGTCACCACCAAGGTTTATCACGACAAGCTCGCCGCCGCGGATTTCGAACGCTCGTTCGACGAAAGCCTCGAGAAGCTCGATCTGCCTTGGGTCGATCTCCTGCTCATTCACTGGCCCAATCCCGGTGTTCCGCTGGCCGAGACGATCGGCGTGCTGTGCAGCGCCAAGCGCAACGGGCTGGCGCGCCACATCGGCGTGGCGAACTTCACCATCCCGCTGCTCGACCAGGCAGTTCAGCTGTCGACCGAGCCGCTGGTCACCAACCAGGTCGAGATGCATCCGTTCATCGACCAGACCAGGTTGCTCGCCGCCTGCCGCAAGCACGGCTTGGTGGTGACCGCCTATTGCCCGCTCGCACGCGGCAAGGCGCCCGGCAATGCGATGCTGGAAAAAATCGGCAAGGCGCACGCCCGCGGCCCGGCGCAAATAGCGCTACGCTACCTGGTGCAGCAAGGCATCATCCCGATTCCGCGCACCGCCAATCCCGATCATCTCGCCGCCAACCTTGCGGTTTTCGATTTTGTCTTGAGCGACGACGAAATGGCGGAGATCGGCGGCCTCAAGGGTCCCGGCGGGCGCGTGGTCAATCCACCGCATGCGCCGACATGGGATGCGTAAGCCCGCGCCGGAACGACTGGCGCGCTGAGACTGTTTCCGACACGATCGTTCACATAAACGGCGCTCCGCAGCCCGAGGAACGGTGATGCAGGTGATCGAAACCAAGGACGGTAAGATCGGCGCCGGCATCCCGCTCATCGGTCTTGGCACCTGGGATTTGCGCGGGACGGTCTGCGCGGACACGGTCGAGCGGTCGCTGCGGCTCGGCTACCGCCATATCGACACCGCCGAAAAGTACGAGAACGAGCGCGAGGTCGGCGAGGGGCTGCGCGCCGCCGGCCTGGCCCGCGAGGAGGTGTTCGTGACCAGCAAGGTCTGGCCGTCGCATTTTAAGCCACGCGACCTTGAGAAGGCGGCCAAGGATAGCCTGGCGCGGCTACGCCTGTCGGAGGTCGATCTCCTGCTGCTGCATTGGCCGAATCCGCAAATCCCGCTTGCCGACACGCTTGGCGCGCTTTGCAAGGTCGAGCAGGCGGGCCTCGCCCGCCATATCGGGGTGTCCAATTTCACCGTGGCGCTGATCGAGGAGGCGACACGGCTTGCGAGCGAGCCGCTGGTTTGCAATCAGGTCGAGATGCATCCCTTCCTCGACCAGTCGAAAGTGGTCGCGGCCTGCCGCAAACACCGCATGGCGGTGATTGCTTACGCCCCGATCGCGCGCGGCGGTGTGCAGAAAGACGTCGTTCTCAGGCGTATCGGCAAGGCGCACGGCAAGACCACCGCGCAAGTGTCGCTGCGCTGGCTGGTGCAGCAGGGCATCGCCGCCATCCCGCGCACCAGCAGGGCCGAGCGGCTGAGGGAGAATATTGCTATCTTCGACTTCGATCTGTCAGACGCGGAAATGGCGGAAATCGCCGCGCTGGCGCACCGCGACGGCCGCATCATCGACTATGCCTATTCGGGAACGCCGAAGTGGGATTGAGCCCCGACACCGCGCTTGTGCTGCTGTCCGGTGGACAGGATTCCACCGTCTGCGTCGCCTGGGCGCTTGAGCGCTTTGCGCGCGTCGAGACCGTCGGCTTCGACTACGGCCAGCGCCATGCGGTCGAGCTGGCAGCGCGGCCGCGCGTGCGGGAGCGCCTGGCCGGCCTGCGGGCCGACTGGGCGGAGCGGCTCGGCGAGGACCACATGGTGCGGCTCGATGCGCTCGCCGCGATCTCCGAGACCGCGCTGACCCGCGACGTCGCCATTGCCATTGCGCAGAACGGACTGCCGACGACCTTCGTTCCGGGCCGCAATCTCGCCTTCCTCGCCTTTGCCGGCGCGCTTGCTTACCGGCGCGGCGCCAAGCATCTGGTCGCCGGCATGTGCGAGACCGATTTCTCCGGCTACCCGGATTGCCGCGACGACACCATCAAGGCCATGCAGCTCGCGCTGAATCTCGGCATGGACCGCCGCTTCGTGGTCCATACGCCGCTGATGTGGATCGACAAGGCGGCAACCTTCGAGCTGGCGCACGAGATCGGCGGCGACGCCCTGGTCCACCTAGTGGTCGAGGAAACCCACACCTGTTATCTCGGCGATCGCTCGCGCCGGCACGAGTGGGGCTATGGTTGCGGTGAATGTCCGGCCTGCCGGTTGCGCGCCGACGGTTTTGCCAAGTGGCGGGCGTGCCGATGATGTCAGGCGCTGCGGCGGCGTGACTTTCGCTGCAAACGGCGCGGCTGTTTCGCACGCGGACGCTTGCGCCCCTTGGGTTTTTCCTCTTTCGGACGCGACACCAACCGAATTCCGACCGCGCCGACGACCTCACCTTTCCAGAGCTGACGAAGACCCAAGACGTAACCGTCTTGTGGAATTTGCCGCCCTGATTCTTGCAGGATCTCCTTGTCGGGCAAGACATAGTCCACCGCGAGGCGAAAGTCCCTGTCGACCAGAACGCCGTCGAAGCCAAGCGCTTGATCATTGGCCGGTTCTTTCAGGCCCAGAAAGGCCAATTTCTTACTCCGTTCCCGTCCAACCAGAACTTCATAGATATTCTGCTTGTCCTTGCGGGCCACCAGCTTCAATCCGCGTGGAATGGCTCCATCAAGAGCACCGGCAGGCCCGCGCACGCGTACCTTGGCTCCGGGCACGAAGCGGGCGAGATCGATGCGCAGATCGAACTGCTCACGTGTTTTCGGCAGGCCGCGCACTTCGGCTTGCAGAGTGCCGGGCACTCCCAAAACCATGTTGACCACATCCATGTTGCGGTAGGCGATGTTGTTCGTATTGCGAACGAAGTTCAGATAGTCCGACACCGAAGTTATCAGTGTGTGATCGGGCGCAGGATCGAGCGCGTCGGACACGACGGCAATCATGCAATAGTGCCCGGGAGCGGGGATCATGCCCGAGGGAAACGTCAGGGGGCCAGCAATGCGCACGGACCCGGGCACTATTGCGAGCTCTGACAAGGTTCCGATGTGGAGCCATGATGCTGGCGTGCCGAACGTGGAGGCTGCTGAAAAATAGACATTGATGCTAGCGTCCCCGTTCGCGACACCGCGATTTTGCAGACGAACATACACAAAATTGTTTTGGCCGAACTCGACATTTTCCCAGAGCGAGTCGTTCGTCAGGTCGGCAAATTCGACCGTTGGATCGGGTGAGAGGGCAGTGCGGTTGATGATGTCCGGGCTGGCGTAGAGGTAGCCGCCCGGATAGGGCTCGGCTCCGGTATCCGCCAGATTGTCGCGCACGTAGATGTCCGGACCGATACCGACAGCGTGGAACGCGTTCTTGACCTGCGACAGTTTGACGAGATCGGTTGGGAACAGGTCGAGGCAGGCATCCAGCACCGCCGCGCGGAAGTCGAGAAATGTTGCCGTCGGATTGCCGACCAGATTGACCGTCATGCAGCGGAAAAGCATTTGCTCCGCCGCCGGTTGTCCAATACCCGTCACGATGATGCCGCTGACGGTATGTGTCCCGCCCACCGTCAAGAGATAGAACAAGTTGTTGATGATGCCGCTATTGATGTGAACGCCGCCGTTGTCCGACGCTCCCGTGTAGCGGACGCTGTAATGGCTGGGCTGATGGCCGGCGAGCACGCTGGCGATCGGATTTGCAACATCCCAATTGCCGCCGTTGGTCGGGTCCATCATGTTGCGCCATGCAGGCGCAGACGCTTTCAGCCAGGTGTCTTCGAAGACCAGCCAATCGCCGGTGATGTAGGCGGCAAAGATGTCGGAAAAGGCCTCGTTCAACGCACCCGACTCGTTCAGGTACTGCAGGCCGCATGTATGCTGGGTATAGCCGTGCGTAAACTCGTGCGCTAGCCAGTCATCGCTGCACTCATAGTTGTCGCCGGTGGCGGCCACGCCGCTCCCGTCGCCGAGATTGACCTTCGTACCATCCCAATACCCGTTGCTGTAATTCGTACCGAGATGCACCACCGTAACAAAGTTGCCGCCGCCGCCGTCGAAACTGTTCCGTCCGTGGACTGTGCTGAAATAGTCCGCGACGTTGGCTGCGTAACGGTGTGCGTCAACCTCGGCTCCTTGGTTTTGGTGACGCGGCGCGGTCGAAAGGTCGTTCCAGTTGTTGTCGGTGTCCTCCGAGGGAGACGCGCCGTCCTCGTCGTTGGTAATGATTTCCGGGCCGCCGGTTGCGATGCGAGTGGTGTCGCGAAGCTGGTAGGTGGAATCGGTGAACCAGGCATTGAGAGTGCCTGCAGGTGAATAAACGCCGGTGCCGTTTCCGGTCACCGGACCTGCCGTCTGGACATTGTCGTAGTACTGCAACAGCGTGCCGCTCGTGGCGTCAACATAGGCGATCCACATTGCTGGAACGCCTCGCTCGCCCGGCCGCGTGTCATTCAGGCGCACTTCCCATACCAGCCGTGCCTTGCCGTCGTGACGATAGACAAGTAGCTCCGGCGGTCGCTCCGGCTCGCTTTGGGATTTCGTGCCCCTCTGCGCGATCTTGAGCGCGCGATCTGCGCTCACGCGCGGCGTGCGTGGGACCTTGGCCAGATCGGGAAAAAGATGGCTGCTAATGTTATCCAGCACTCCCTTTTTGTTTTTATGAAATCGCACGCTGCCGCCGTAGACGCGGTGGGGCCCGTGGTACTGCTGCAGAATCAAGGTCATGCCGCCCTGTGAGTCAGGCGTTTCGTGCAGCGACTTCAAAGATCCCCTGGCCCAATCGCCAAACAGGTCAGCATGTGTTTTTAGGAAACGCACTCCGGCCGACTGCAATCCCTTTGCAGTTTGCGCCCCGACCTCCGCTAGATTTCCGCGCAGGTCTCGAACGACCCCCAGTTCATCGTCGAACCGAAACCGCACCATCGGATCGCGACGTTGAAGTTTGGAGAGGCTTTCAGGAGTCTTCATGGCGTGTCCCCCTTATGTAATTTCATGTCTGTTGCGGGTTTGCCGCACGCGCAGCTGACCGCGCAGATGAGTCTCAGAACCACTCGTGCCGCAACGTCTGGCACCGCTGGTGTGACAACGTCGTGTTAGGCTTGCTCGAGCTTTCCCGCGCGGTCATCTACAACCATAATAAGAATATAATAACGTCACTCTGATTAGTTGAAAAGGGGGAAGGCCGTTTTTTTTGCAGTCTGACGGCGCTCCTTTGAGCGATGACTGCAACAGCCCTACTCAGTCCGCGCTTTGGCGATTGAACCGGTTTCGTTGGCGCTTGTCCGCCTCTATTGTTTGTTATCGCCGTCAGGGAGGCACTATGCGCGCCGTTTTCGACACGCTTCGCAACGTCACCACCGCCAGCATCACCACGGTGCTCTGGAAAAAGGGCATTCGGCGCTGCTGGCTGCAGGGCCCGAAGCCGCTCGTGGACGGCCAGCGTCTGGTCGGCCCGGCTTTCACGCTACGCTTCGTGCCGGCGCGGGAAGACTTGGCCACGCCGGAAAGCTGGGCCAAGCCGATCTCCACGCGCGGCGCCATCGAGGCCATGCCGGAGGGCTGTATCGCGGTCGCCGACGCGATGGGCATCACCTCCGCCGGCATTTTCGGCGACATCCTGACAACGCGTATGGTCAAGCGCGGCGTCACCGCGCTGGTGACCGACGGCGCGCTGCGCGACAAGGCCGGGGTGCTCAAAAGCGGGCTGCCGACTTGGTGTGCCGGCGTCGCGGCGCCTGCTTCGGTGCAGAGCCTGACCTTTATCGGCTGGCAGGAGCCGATCGGCTGTGGCGGTTGTGCGATCTTCCCAGGCGACGTGATCGTCGCCGATGACGATGGCGCGGTGGTCATTCCGCAAAGTCTGGTCGATTTCGTCGCCGCCGAAGGCCTTGAGCAGGAGCGCATGGAGGGCTGGATCGTCACTGAGCTCGAGCAAGGCGCCAAGCTGCCTGGCCTCTACCCGATGAACGACGAAACCCGTGCGCGCTATGAAGAATTGACCAAGGGCGGCCGGAAAAAGCGTTAGGACCGGCGGCCGAACGTTTTGTGTCGCACTCTCGTTTGCCCGTCTGACGGGTAGGTCGCCGGTCGTCGCCGATGTTTTTTATCCTTTCCAAGGTTTTGGGCTTCGTCGCGGTCCCTTCCAATCTCGTCATGATGCTCGGCCTCGTCGGGGCCGGGCTGCTGTCCACGCGCTTTTCGCGGCTGGGTTGGCGGTTGGTGATCGGCAGTCTCCTGCTGCTTGCGGTTTTCGGATTCTCGCCGCTCGGCAACGCGCTGATGGTGTCGCTGGAGCAGCGTTTCCCGCGCTGGGATCCGGCGCGCGGCGCACCGGATGGGATGGTGGTGCTCGGTGGCGTTGTGACGCCCGACGTCTCGGCGGCGCGCAACGAGGCGGCGCTCAATGAATCAGCGGAGCGCCTGACCGCCGTTGCCGAGCTGGCGCGGCGCTATCCGAGGGCGCGGATCGTGTTTTCCGGCGGCTCCGGCTCGCTGCTCTATCGTGACGAGACCGAGGCTGAGTTCGCGGTCCGGCTCCTGGAAAGTTTTGGCATCGCGCGCGAGCGCATCGCGACCGAAAACCAGTCTCGCAATACCGTGGAAAACGCCGAATTTTCCAGGCGGCTGGCGGCACCGAAGGCGGGTGAGCGTTGGCTGCTTGTGACCTCCGCCTATCACGTGCCGCGCGCGGTCGGAGTGTTTCGCCGTATCGGATTCCCGGTCGAGGCCCATCCGGTCGATTGGCGTACGCGCGGGAGTGAGGACGCGCTGCGTCCGTTCGCGTCGGTGGGGCAGGGGCTGCAGCGCACCGATACCGCCGTCCGTGAATGGATCGGCCTCGTGATCTATCGGTGGATGGACCAGACCGCCGAACTGTTTCCCGGTCCCGGCGATCCCGGCTGCGATCGCGCCGGCACCGAGGCGTGCCGCCGCTAACAATGCTCTTTCCGAAAGCTCGGTCCGCCCCCACCCCCCGGTTGCGTCAAAATCTCTGTGAATTCACGCGGCAAGAATTTCTTAGGACGGCAATGCGACGGTACCTTGGTGCCGTCTCGTTGATTCTGCGTCTGGCTCGGCGAACGGACATTTCGGCGATTTCCGCCTGGGGGGAATAGTCCGATGCAGGTCGACATTCGATCCATTAATCCCGCTGTACGGACGGCCGTGCGGGGGCTGGCCGGCCGCTCGGCGCGGTGGATCAAAATCGCGGCGACCGTGGTGGCAACCACCTTGGCGGTGGTTTTGGCATCGTGTCTGGCGGTGGCAACGGGCCTGCTATCCTGACGGATTAAAGTCTTTTGTCGAAACTCTCCGCCGGACGGGCGGGCTGCGGTGGCTATTTGCCGGCCAGCGCGCGCAGCGGCTCGGACATGAATTGCCGGTGCCACATCACCGCGACCACAGCGGCGGTCGTGACCATCAGCACCACCGGGCCGACAAACCAGCCCAGATAGCCGAGCGCGAAAAAGAACGCGCGCTGCCCGCGGTTGAAATGCTGGCCGGCGGAATTGAACATCCGTGCGGTCCTGCGCACATGGGCCTCGGCTTCGGCGGTATCTTTGTCGCTGGCGAACGGCATAGCGCCGAACAGAATGGCCACATAGGCAAACAGCCGGTAGGCCCAAGCGAATTTGAAGAAGGCATAGGCGAAGATTACCGTCAGCCCGATCGTCTTCACTTCCCACATTCCGCGCGATGTCTGGATGCCGAAGGGCAGCGCCGACATCACCGAAACGATCTCATCGGTCGATCGCAACAGCGTCAGCGCGGCGCCGATCGCGATCAGCGAAGTCGAGGCGAAGAACGCAGTACCGTTCTGCAGCGTGGTCATGATCTGCATGTCGACCATGCGCATGTCGCGCGCCAGCATCCGGCGCACCCACAGATCGCGGTAGTGGTCCATGCGGGCGTTCAGGCTGTCGCCGCCCCGGTGTGACCATTCTGCAATGACGGCGTAACCGGCCCAGGCGGCAACGAACCAGCCGATAGCTATGAGATCGAAGGTGGAGAACAGCCGCATGATGCGTCCCGTGGGCAATGTGTTGCCGATGGATGACGATAGCGCAGCTTGCGCCGAATTGGCATATTGGATGCCGCGCATCTTTCGGCGCGCACCCGGCAAACGGCGGCGGCAATGGCGCTCACGCTTCTGATCGGAAACAAGAACTATTCGTCCTGGTCGATGCGGCCATGGATCGCCATGAGGGCGGCCGGCATTGCGTTCAAGGAGGAGTTGATTTCGCTCAATGCTCCGGACTTCAAGGAACGTGTCGGCAAGATCTCCGGCACTGGCAAGGTGCCGGCGTTGATCGACGGCGATACTCAGGTCTGGGAGTCGCTGGCGATCCTGGAATATCTCGCCGAAAAATTTCCGCAGGCGGGGCTGTGGCCGGCCGGGGACCGGGCGCGGGGGGTGGCCAGGTCAATCGCCGCGGAAATGCATGCCGGCTTCGTGCCGCTACGCCGCCACTGCCCCATGAATCTGTGGCGCCCGGTCATAAAGCGGGACCTGCCGGAAGATGTCTCTGCCAATGTCCGACGCATCGACGCCATGTGGACCGATTGTCGCAGGCGCTTCGCGCCGGATGGGCCCTTTTTGTTCGGAGGTTTTGGTGCAGCCGACGCCATGTATGCGCCCGTGGTGTCCCGCTTTCACACCTACGGGGTCGAGGTGGGGGCGGCTTCCCGCGCCTATATGGCGGCGGTCATGGCGCTGCCGGCCTGGTCCGAATGGCGGGATGCGGCGCTCCAGGAGCCCTGGGTGCTGCCCGAAGACGAGATCGATTGGCCGACCGTTCTGCGGGTGTGAGCGCTGCGGGGCTTTGCCAAAAAAATGTCGCGGAATTGTATTGATTGCGCCGCGCGAGCGAAAACTATACCTCAGCCACAAGAACCCCGCTATGACGGGGCCGCCGCAAGAGGTTTTCAAGCGGGTCAATCTGACCGACCGTCTGGAGCTATGATCATGCGATATCGTGTTATCGCCTTGTTTTCGCTTGCTTTCTCCGTCCTGGCCGCGTTCGGGCTGGCAGCTGGCGCGCAAGAGCCGCCGAAGGACGTCAAAGGGCTGTTTCTGCTGACCGACTATCCGGCCGTCAGCGTGCGTCCGGGTGGGACTTCGTCGGTCACACTGCGCCTGCAGAACTATGGCCTCGCCCCCGAACGGCTCGCTCTGTCGGTGGCGGGCGTGCCGTCCGGCTGGACCGCGACCTTGATGGGCGGTGGGCAGCCGATCGGCGCCGCCATGCCGGCAACCAATGCCAATGTGCCGCTCGAACTGCGTCTCGATGTTCCAAAGGACGCGGCGGTTGGCACGTCCAACCTGACCATCACGGCCCAGGGTGCCGGCTCCAACGCGACGCTGCCGCTGGCGGTGACCATCGCCAAGGATCTGCCTGCCAAGCTGACGCTCACCCCGCAACTTCCGGAGCTGCGCGGCACTTCGAAGTCGACCTTCGAATATGTGCTGTCGATCAAGAACGATAGCGGCAAGAAGCTCACGGTGAGCCTGTCGGCGCAGGCCCCGCAAAACTTCGACGCCACCTTCACCGAGCAATATGGCAGCCAGGAGCTGAACGCCGTTCCGGTCGATCCCGGTCAGTCCAAGGACGTCAAGCTCAAGGTGCGGCCGCCGAACACGGTCGGCGCCGGCAAGTACAAGATCACGGCGCGGATCGCGGCCGAGGATGCGGTCGCCACATCCGATCTCGGGCTCGACATTACCGGCCAGCCCAAGCTCGATCTCAGCGGCCGCCAGGGTCTGCTCAGCGCCAATGCGTCGGCCGGCATCGAATCGTCGGTGACGGTTGTGGTCTCCAACTCTGGCACCGCGCCGGCTGAAGACGTGGAGCTGTCCGGCAATCCGCCGCAGGGCTGGAAGATCACCTTCGAGCCGAAGACCATCGAGCGCATTGCTCCGAACGAAACCAAGGAAGTGCAGGCGCTGATCACGCCGCCAGCCAAGGCCGTTGCCGGTGACTATGTCACCACCATGCGTGCCTCGGCACGCGGCGAATCCGCCACGGCTAATTTCCGCGTCGCAGTGACCACCTCTACGATGTGGGGAATCGTCGGTGTCGGCCTGATCGGACTTGCGTTGCTGGTCATGGTGGGCGCGGTGGCGAGGTTCGGTCGCCGATGACCGGCAACGTCATCGAGGCGCAGAACCTCACCAAGCGCTACGGTGCGGCGACGGCGGTCAACGGAATCTCGTTCTCCGTGCCGCGCGGCGAGATTTTCGGGCTGCTGGGCCCGAACGGCGCCGGCAAGACCACGACCATCCTGATGATGCTCGGGCTGAGCGAGATTTCGGATGGGCAGGTGCGCGTGCTCGGTTACGATCCGGTGCGCGAGCCGCTGCAGGTCAAGCGGCGGGTGGGTTATCTGCCCGACGCGGTCGGCTTCTACGACAATCACTCCGCCGCCGAAAACCTGCGCTACACCGCCCGCCTGATCGGGTTGGCGCCGTCCGAGCGCGAGGATCGCATCAAGGCCGCGCTCGATCACGTCGGGCTTTCGGATGTCGCCAACAAGCGGGTGAGGACTTTCTCGCGCGGCATGCGGCAACGGCTCGGTTTGGCCGAGATCCTGATGAAGGACGCCCAGATCGCCATCCTCGACGAGCCCACGTCCGGCCTCGATCCGCAGGTGACCGCGGAGCTGCTCGACATTATCCGTGCGCTCAAGAGCCGGGGCGTGACTGTGCTGCTGTCGTCGCACCTGCTCGACCGGGTACAGAGCGTGTGCGACCGCGTTGCGCTGTTCCAGAACGGCAATATCGTGCTGCTGGGCACCGTCCCTGAGCTTGGCCGCCAAGTGCTGGGCGGCGGCTTTCATGTCGAGGTTGAAGCTCAAGGGCAGGCGCTGGCCGAGCGGCTCGCGAATGTCCCCGGGGTCAGCAAGGTCGAGGCAGTTGGCGCGGACCGTTTCCGGCTGCTGGCCGACCGCGATGTGCGGCCGGAAGCGGCTGCCGCCGTTGTCGCGGCGGGTGGCCGGCTATTCCGGCTGTCGGTCGAGGAGCCCAGCCTCGATACGATCTATACCCACTACTTCCAGCGCGAGGCCGAGAAGGAAGACCGTCATGCGGCGTGAAGGCTCGCCGTGGCAGGGCCTCGGCGTCGTGATCATGAAGGAACTGTCCGATCATGTGCGCAGCGTGCGCATGCTGATGCTGGCATTGCTGGTCGTGCTGATCGCGCTGGTGGCGGTCTATGGCGCGATCCAGCAGGTCAGGGAAGCGACATCGGAAGATCAGTTCTTGTTCCTGCTGCTATTCACCACCGAGCGCGGCCAGGTGCCCTCGTTGGTCACCTTCCTGATGTTCCTGGTGCCGCTGTTTGCCATCGGGCTGGGCTTTGACGCGGTGAACGGCGAACACAACCGGCGCACGCTGTCGCGCATCCTGGCGCAGCCGATCTATCGTGACGCGCTGCTGTTCGGAAAATTCCTCGCCGCGCTGTTCATCCTGTCGATCTGCCTGGTCGCGCTCTGGGTGATGGTGATCGGGTGGGGGTTGCTTGCGCTCGGCGTCCCGCCGAACGCCGAGGAGATGGCGCGTGCCGCCTTCTTCCTCCTGGTGACGATCGTTTATGCGGGTGTGTGGCTGTCGCTGGCGCTGTTTTTCTCGATCGTCTTCCGGTCCGCCGCGAGCGCGGCACTGATCACGCTGGGCCTGTGGCTGTTCCTGACGCTGATTTGGCCCCCGCTGGCCTCGATGGTTGCCGGGATCATCGCGCCGCCCGATCCGCGCTTCATTCAGTTGGGATTGCCGTCGCCGGACACCTTCGAGTGGACGCAGATCCTCCAGCGGCTGTCGCCGTCCAGTCTGTTCACGGAAGCCACGCAGGTCTTGCTCAATCCGTCAGTACGCGGCTTGGGGCTGTTGGGAACTCTGTTTCTGCCATCCGGGGCAATCCCGGGTGCGCCGCTGCCACTGATCGAAAGCCTGATGATCGCCTGGCCGCAGATCGTTGGGCTGGTCGCCGCCTCGATCCTGATGTTTGTGGTCGGCTACATCATCTTCCAGCGCCAGGAAGTCCGCGCCTAGATCGTCCAATTCGAAAATTGGATCTTTTCCGGATAGCCTGAGCGGACATGCCAAGGGCGGCCCGAAGGGGGCCGCCCCGGCACTACGCTATCCGCTCTTGTTACGCCGAGATGACGGCCACGATCCTGAGCGAACCCGGCTCGACGACCACGATCTGGTCGCCAACCAAGAAGTACAGATATCCGCGCCAGGCCGGATAGATCTCAATGACCGGCCCTGGCAAGGCGACGACGCGCACGGTGCGCGGCACGACGGTGCCCACGTTCAGCGAGAAGTTCACGCTCGTGACGCGGGGAGCATTGCCCTGCTTGACAATTACCTCGCGGACTCGCGTTCGCTGTTCGGTTGACAGTGATGCCGACGCTGCGGAATCAGACTTCTGCGCGGCCTGACCTTTGTCCTGGGTCGCGCCCTTGTCTTGAGCCTGGTTCTTCGGAGTCGTGCCCTTGTCCTGGGTGGACCCCTTCTGTTGGACCGTACCCTCGCTGCCTTTTGGCTGGGCCTGCCCCTCGCTGCTCTTCGGCTGTGCCTGTCCGTCGGTGCCCTTTTGCTGGGCTTGACCTTCTGTACCCTTCTGCTGCTTCGCAGCTGGGGCCTTCTTCTTCTGTTCCTCGGACGCGGCGGGTTGCTTCTGTTCCGCAGCTCCTGGCGATTGCGACATCGTTCCCTGGGCGATTGCCAGCCCAGTGCCCGCGGCCAACGCCAAAACAGCCGACGTGACCAAAAGTTGTTTCCTCATAAAGCGATCCTCCAGTTGGCCCGTGCTGCCGAGCCATCGGCATCACAGCAACACATCTGCAGCATCGGAGTTCCATTTCCGCGACGCACAGCCGCGGACGAAAACGATGGCGTGTAAGTAAACCGCCGAGTCTGTTTGTTTTTGCCAGTAGTTACAGGCGTAACGCGATCGCGCGAGCAATGTTACGATTCATCCATCTTTGTGGACGTGACTGTTCATTCATCTTCGGTGAGACAATGGGAAAGCAGCGATGGCGTACCCCTACAGTGGACTGCGCGGCTCCGGCGATATCGCTCCGCTCGATAAGGAAAGCGGATGCTCTACAAGGAATTCGACACGCTCGACGCCGCGCTCGGCTGGGCGCGGCATCTCGCTGCGAGCGGACGGGTGGCGATGTTGATCGAAGGCGACGGCGGCAAACGGCTCAGCAAGCGCGAAATTGCCGCTGCCTTGCAGCACGCGGAAAACACCGGCTTTGGAAAAGCATCCTGACGGCGACAAGCGCAGTCGCGGCGTGCTCGGTCAGCCGGCGATCTTCTTCCAGCTGTCACGCGCCAGGCCGGTGAGGCCATCGAAATTCTTGCTGACTACGTCCCAATTCACCATCGGTTGAGCCCCCGCCGAGGAGTCCGCCACATAGGCGGCGCCGACGGTCAGCAAGATGCCGAGAATAATCCCTAGAAACACGCGCATAAGTTCTCTCCCTCAAGGTGTGGCAGTTATGCCGGGAACGCGGCGCCAATGTGTTCGGCCCCGCCGGGGCATCGTCGTCTTGTGCCGAGCCGGCGGCGGTCCTTCCTACAATCGCAAGAGAACGATGCCACTGGAACCAGCTACCCCAGGGCACAATTTTACCGCAGAAAACAAGTGAAGCCTAATCGATAAGCCTATGGACTATCTATACAAAAGGATGGGTTCATCACGGCGCTTGGTACCTGGAAATAATGGAACATTTTCCAGCAGCCCCCGATCATTGCTGTTATATTGGCGGCATTATGAATGGAAATTCAAGGAGGTTGCACCCGTAGAGAAAATATCGGGCAGCGTATTCGAGTTCAGGAGAACGGCGTTGAAAGAGCACAGATTCCAGATCGGCCAGACGGTGTGCTTCACATCGCGGCCCATCGGCCACATGGTCACCAACGGAACCTATCGGATCGTGAAGCTGCTTCCCTCCGAAGGCGACGATTATCAGTACCGGATCAAGAGCACGAGCGAGGCGTTCGAACGCGTCGCCAAGGAAAGCCAGCTCGACCGCTACCGCTGAAGCTTCCGGTCCGGATCGTCGGCGCGGGGCAGGGTGGTCAATGCCTCGGCCCTGGTCCATAATCTATCGGGGCCGGGGTGGGTAGCAAGTGTGGGTAGTTCGTGATGTCCGATGTGCTCGGACTCTGGATCGCAGTATTTCTCAATTGGATGACAGGCACATTCACGCTGCCGCTCTGGGCAGCGGGAGGGTTCGCGGCTCTGTTCGCGGTCTTCTTTCTGTTTGCCTTGAGCCGCAGAGGACGCCGCCGATCCGGCGCGTTCGCCCGGCTGGTGCTGCTGATCGCGGCCGCCGCGGGCGCCTGGTATGTCTTCGACCGCTACGATCTGGCCGCAGAACGCCGTGCGCTTGATGAACGCGCGGGGACGCTGACCACCCGTGCCGTCGCGCCCGGCTCGGCGCTGGCCTGTCTCGACGGGACGGTGAACGAGGCGGTGGCGGCGGCCTGCGAGAAGGCGCTGTTCGTCAGCCCGGAGGCGACCGCCGCCGCGATCTCCTATGTGGGCGCCCAACTCGCGCTGTTGGCCGATGGCCGCAATCATGCGCGGCGCGATCCCAGCTACGAACACGTATTGGCCGGGCTTCGCCAAACCGCTGAGCTCGACCGCTTCGGAATGGTAGCCTATGTGCTGGCGGCCCGCGACGGCTGCACGCCCGACGATTGCGCCCTCTTTGCAATGCTGCGCGATACCAGCCGCATCAGCGTCAACATGGCTGAGCGTAATTACGATATCCGGCTTGCCCGCTATGCTGCCGCCTGGCCTGGCGCAGCGGCCGTCTCTCTCACGACGGCTCCAGCGGCGGCTCCGGCGACCGAGGCCTTGGCGCCAACGGCAGCCGCCCGCTCTCCGAACAATCTCTATTTTCCCTCCGCCGCCTCAATCCCGCCGGTCAACATCATGACGGCGGAGCCTGATGCCGGCGCACAGCAGGCGCCCGCCGCTGCCAGCGGGCAGGGCGCCGCTGCCGCGCCGCCACGCCGGCCCGCTGCCCCGCAGCCCAAGCAACGGCCGACCAGTCTCGTGCCGCCGGCCGCAACCCAGCCATGATCCACGCGACATCCACGCGACCTGGGGATAAGCCCGCGCACGATGGCAAAGTGCGCGCCGCACGCTAAGATTTGGCCACATCCATCGTGGCAATAGGTCTCGTGGCGCTGCATCTCATCAAGCTCTGTGTCGGCTGCGACTCGATCGAGGATCTCGAGGCCTGGATCCGCGAGAAGCGCAAACGCACGCGCGGCAAGACCACCGAACACATCCACACCACGCGCATGGTGCCCAAGCGCGCCGAGGAGCTGATCGACGGCGGCTCGCTCTATTGGGTGATCCGCGGCGCGGTAACCTGCCGGCAATCGCTAATCGCCGTGCGTCCGTTCGTGGACGGCAATGGGGTCGGCCGCTGCCGGCTGGTGCTGCTGCCAAAAGTGGTGCCGGTCGAGCCGCGGCCGTGGCGCGCCTTCCAGGGCTGGCGCTATCTGCCTGCCAAGGATGCGCCGCGCGATCTCGATCGTGCCGCGCCGGGCGCCCGCAACATGCCGGAGACGCTGCGGCGGGAATTGCAGCAGCTCGGATTGCTTTAGGGCCCCGCGCTCGGATTTTCCGGAAACCGGTTTCCGCGCTCCGCGTCAGACGGCGATGTTGTCGATCAGCCGCGTTTTCCCAAGCCGCGCGGCCACCAGAATCCGGATCGGACCATCTTTTTTCCACTGGATCGGCTGCAAGCTCTCGGCGTGGCGCGCAGCCAGATAGTCGAGCACAAAACCCGCGCGCTTGATGGCGGCGCCGCCCGTTTGCAGGGCACGCGCAGGCGACGCTCCCTGCGCGATCTGCGCGGCGCAATCTCGCAGCACGCGATAAAGCGCAGGTGCGGCCGCGCGCTCGGGCGCCGACAGATACGCATTGCGCGAGGACATGGCGAGGCCGTCTTGTTCGCGCACGATCGGCGCGCCGACGATCTTCACCGGCAGATCGAGATCGGCGGCGACGCGGGTGATCACCTTGAGCTGCTGAAAATCCTTCTCGCCGAACACCGCGATGTTGGGTTGGCATTGGAGCAGCAGCTTGCCGACGACGGTGGCGACGCCGCCAAAGAAATGCGGGCGGAACCTGTCTTCCAGGCCGACCGTTGCCGGTCCTTCCAGCATCAGGCGGGTGGCGAATCCGGGCGGATACATCACCTCGGTTGGCGGCGCCCAGATCAGGTCGACGCCGGTTTTGGCGAGCGCCGCGAGATCGGCGTCGAAATTGCGGGGATAGGTGGCGAAATCCTCATGCGGCGCGAACTGCGCGGGGTTGACGAAAATCGACACCACCACGCGGTCGGCGCGGCGGCGTGCCAGCCGCACCAGCGATAGATGGCCGTCATGCAAAGCGCCCATGGTCGGAACCAGGGCGATTGTCTCATCCGCCTTTCGGAAACCCGCCAACGCGCGGCGCAAGAGCGGAATGGTGCGAACGGTGCGCGGTCGAGAAGCCATGATGCGGACTTGAGTGGTTAAGGGGCGTGTAAGTGGCGCGGAAACTAGCAAAGCAAGGGCGCGGCGGCCACGCCCGGATTCATCATTAAATCAGGCGGTAAACGCCGCGGCTTGACCCTCCAGGGTGCGCGGATAGGAATGGTCGGTAGTGAGGTTGGCGTTATGTTGGTGCAGGCGAATACGCGGCGGAGTGGGTCCGCCCACGTCGTCGTGCTCGGTAACGAAAAAGGCGGGTCAGGCAAATCGACCACCGCCATGCATGTCGCCGTTGCCCTGATGAATGTCGGGCAGCGGGTGGCGACCATCGACCTCGATTCCCGTCAGAAAAGCTTCACCCACTATATCGAGAACCGGCGCATCTGGGCCAAGCGCGCGCGGCTCGATCTGAAAATCCCGGTCCATTTCTGCGTCACCCGCGGATCGACCTTGAAGCTCGACGAGAACGAGGCGATCGAATTCGCCGGTTTCGCCGAAGCGGTCAGCGCGGTCGAGGAGACCCACGATTTCATCGTGGTCGATACCCCAGGCGCCGACACCTATCTGATGCGGCTCGCCCACTCCATGGCCGACACGCTGATCACCCCGCTCAACGACAGTTTTGTGGATTTCGATGTGCTGGGCATGGTCGACCCGTCGAGCTTCGCGGTCACCAGCGAGAGCCATTATGCGGAAATGGTGCGCGACGCGCGCCGCCAGCGGCGGACAATCGACGGCACGCGCCTGGACTGGGTGGTAGTGCGCAACCGGCTGTCCATGCTCGGCTCGCGCAACAAGCGCCTGGTCGGCGAAGGCCTGCACGAACTGGCGGCCCGGCTCGGCTTTCGTTGCGTGGACGGTTTCGCCGAACGGGTGATCTATCGTGAATTCTTTCCGCGCGGGCTGACCGCGCTCGACAACCTCGACGAGGCCACTCTCGGCACTCGTCCGAACCTGGCGCATGTCACCGCGCAGGAGGAGGTCATGAACCTGATCGCGGCCTTGAAGCTGCCGCTCGACGAACGCGGCCAGCGCCGCGCCGCCGCGCGTGCCGAATGGTTCAGTGCGCAGGACAAGCCGCTCGACGTGCACGACCTGCTCGAGGATTGAGCGCCACCCCCAGCCATTGCACGGGCGGGCCGATATGGCCACTTTAGTGCCGGCGGAATGACCGTCTACGAGTGGCTCCAGCATGGCCGACAAAGAGCGCGACGGGACCCCGGCTCAGACCGGCCGCCGCAGTGAACCAGCCGCCGGCGCCTCGCGGGCGGAGATCGATGCTTTCCTGGCCAAGGTCCGAACGCTGGGGCCCGCGAGCGAGCCCGGCCGGCGTGGCCGGCTGATCTTTGCGCTCGACGCCACCATGAGCCGGCAGCCGGCCTGGGACACGGCCTGCCAATTGCAAGCCGATATGTTCAAGGAAGCGGCGGCGATCGGCGGGTTGGATGTGCAGCTCGTCTATTATCGCGGTCTGACCGAATGCCGCGCCTCGCCCTGGGTGTCGCAAGCCGAGCGCCTGGCCGAACTGATAGGGCGTATCGACTGCCGCGGCGGCCACACCCAGATGCGCAAGATTTTGGCGCACGCCCGGCGCGAAACGCAGGCCAACAAGGTGCAGGCGCTGGTTTTCGTCGGCGACGCGATGGAGGAGGCGATCGACGACCTGTGCGCATCGGCGGGCGAGCTCGGCTTGCTCGGCGTGCCGGCTTTCATGTTCCAGGAAGGTGGCGACGCAATTGCCGAACAGGCGTTTCGCGAGATCGCGCGGCTGACCGGCGGCGCTTATTGCCGGTTCGACCCCGGCGCCGCCCATCAACTGCGTGAATTGTTGCGGGCGGTGGCCGCGTTCGCCGCCGGCGGCATGCGCGCGCTCGCCGATCTGTCGGCCAAGCGCGAGGCGGGGGCAATCAAGCTGATCCAGCAGATGAGACAGCGATGACGCTCGTCTTCGGTATCGTCATTCTCGCGTTGATCCTAGTGGCCCTGAGCGCCTTTGCCGGCTCCGATCCGCGCAAGCTGGCGATGGTGGTCAAGGCCGTGGGCGGCTGCGGGGCGCTCGGCGGTGCGGCCTTTCTGGCGGTGCGCGGGCAGTTCGGTCTCGCCGTCCCGCTCGGGTTTCTCGGCCTTGGATTGCTCGGGTGGTTGCCGTGGAGCGCCGCGGGTTTCGGCGCGCGCACCCAAAAGACCACCGGCCAGGTTTCCCGGGTGCGCTCCGCCTTTGTCGAAATGGAACTCGATCACGACACCGGCGCCATGCGCGGACGCATTCTCGCGGGTCGGCATGAGGGCGCCGATCTTGACGCCCTCGATGTCTCGATGCTGATCGGCTTCCTGTCGGAGATCGACGAGGAAAGCCGTGCGCTACTGATGGCTTATCTTGACCGCCGGGAGTCCCGCTGGCGTGAGCACGCGCAGGCGGATGCGGCAACGGGGCAGGGAAGTCCGTCGTGGAGCAGCGGCAAAATGACGGAACAGGAGGCCTATCAGATCCTTGGCGTGCAGCCGGGGGCGAGCGCCGAGGAAATCGGACGAGCCCACCGCGCGCTCATGAAGAAATTGCATCCCGACCAAGGGGGGTCGACGTATCTCGCGGCCCGCGTCAATGAGGCCAAGGAAGTGCTTTTGCGCCGCCATCGCTGATCACTCCGACTCAACCGGTCACCCGGCTACTCAACCAGTTACGTCGCAGCTCCTGCTCCCCGACGGCCCTTCCCGGTTTCCTTCGACGTCAGTTCCTGATGGTCATGCAGTCGACGTCGTTGCGCTTGAGATATTTGCAGGCGGCCTCCGCCTGATCCTTGCCGAGCCCGGCGAAGCGGGCACGGTAATAGGTGGTGTTGCCCTTGAGCACCGTCTCGGTGAACGGATCGGCGCTTGCCAGTAGCCGGGCGGCCTTGCTCTTCACGGTGTCGAGCTGTTGCTTGGCGACCTCCTCGGCCGGATAGGCGCCGACCTGGATGATCCAGCCGCTGCGCACCGCCTTCGGCTGTGGCGCCGCGGCTGAGACGCTGGGCTGGACCGCAGGCGCAGCGCTTGCGGCCGCCGCAGGCGCGGCACTCGGCATAACCGACGCGACGGCGGCGTTGGCGACCGGTGTGGTCAGCACGCCGAGAATTCCCTGACGCGCTCCCGGCGGCGCGGCAGCTTCGCTTTTTGCCACGACCGCAGCCGCGGGCGCAGGTTGCGCCGGTGCGGTACGTTCGCCGACACGCGGCGGAAAGCTCGGAACATTGACCAGGGCAAGTGATGCGGTCTGGACGTTGCCCGGTTTCACCGTGACGGTTTTCACCGCCACCGGCCGGATCGGAGCGGTCGAACCGGGCGCCGTCGCGCGCGGCGCCGGGATCGCCGCCGTGGTGGCCGGTTCGGTGCGGACCGGTGTGTCGGTGGCGGAGGCAACCACGTAGCGTGAGGTTGCGGGCGCCGGCACCGCCGTCTTTGGGGCCGATCTGTCCGGCGCTTCGGCGATCATCGGCGCGGTGCGCTTCAGCGAAGCCTCTTGGATATGCCCGCTAATAAGGTCGCGCATGCGGGCGTCGCGGCCACTGCTGGAACTGCCGCCCAGCACCACCGCGACAACATGGCGGCCGCCGCGTTTCACCGAGCTGACCAGATTGAAGCCGGATGCGCGCGTATATCCGGTCTTTATGCCGTCGACGCCTTCCATCCGGCCGAGCAGCCGGTTGTGATTGCGGATCGACGCGCCGCGGTAGTTGAAGGATTGCGTCGCGAAATAGCGGTAATAGCGCGGGAAGCGCTCCTGGATGGCGCGGCCGAGAATGGCCTGGTCGCGCGCGGTGGTCACCTGTTCGTCGTCGGGCAGGCCGGAGGCGTTCTTGTAGACCGTGCGGCTCATGCCCAGCGCCTGCGCCTTGCGCGTCATCAGGTCGGCGAAATCGTCTTCGTCGCCGGCGATATTCTCAGCGACCACGACCGCGACGTCGTTTGCGGATCGGGTGACCAACGCCTTGATGGCGTCTTCGACCCGGATGGTTTGTCCAGGCCTGACGCCGAGCTTGGTGGGCGGCTGCGAGGCTGCGTCCTCCGAAACCTCAAGCTGGCTGTCGAGCGTGAGCTTGCCGGAATCGAGGCGTTCGAACAGCAGGTACAGGGTCATGATCTTGGTGAGCGAGGCGGGATGGCGCTCCGCATCGGGGTTGGCGGCATGCAGGACGGTCCCGGAATTTGCGTCCACCACGATCGCGGCATAGCGCGCATCTTGGACGATGGAGGCGGCCGGGCGGTGATAGCCGCGCTTTCGCCGCGAACGAGCGTCGGCGTCGTCTATGGTGATTGCGACAAAGGCAATGACCGTGGCGAGACTCAACAAGCCCCAGCGAAGCCCGCGCGGGGCTCCCTTCCGCCGACGCAACATCACTAGGTCCCCGTCTTCGTTTCGTTTGGTGCTCCGCAGAGCACCGGCGTCCCTGTTGTTCAGCCGCCGACCGTGGCCGAAACGGCACGGTCAACGACGCTAGGCCAGGGGGCTTGCCAAACGGTTAAACAGCCCGCCCCGGCCGCCGCGCCTATTGCACTGCACCATAGAGCTTGACATTTTTGTGCAGTGCAATATATTGTTGTCTGAGGGCCGGCATGCGCCGGCGACCCTAGAGATTACCAGCAGGCGGCCCGAGCGGCCGGGAAAGGCCTTGAAATGGTTAAGAATTTTGACGACGTGCAGAATCTCGGCAAGGACAATATCGACGCCACGCTGAAGGCGCTTGGAACGTTTTCCAAGGGTGCCCAGACCATCGCGGTCGAGGTCGCGGATTACTCGAAAAAGGCGTTCGAGGAGGGCACTGCAGCGACCGAAAAGCTGTTCAGCGCCAAGTCCCTCGAAAAAGCGATCGAGATCCAGAGCGACTACGCCAAGAACGCCTACGAAAGCTTTGTGTCGCAGGCGGCCAAGCTCGGCGAACTCTATGCCGGTCTGGCCAAGGAAGCCGCCAAGCCGTTCGAGGCCCAATTCGCCAAAGCGGTAGTGCGCACGGATCGCTGAAGACCTCATCTGACGACACCACGATGAATCAAGATGAATCAAATTGAGCCCGGCGATCCCCGCCGGGCTCAAAGCTTTTCAGACAGTCTCGGATTTCATTTCGCAATACGCAGATTGGCTAGATTCTCGGCAATTGCGCTGAACACCGCGTTCAACTGACTGGCTTGCTGCACGTCGTAATACATGCCCGGCGTTGTCGCGCAGGATTTCAGCAGGCTGGCGTTGCCGTTGATCACACGCACCGAATAGATCTTGATATTGGCGGCCTTGATGTTGGCGCACGTGGCAGCGGTGCGCGCATCGATGGTCGACGCGGTCGTAGTCGTCTTATTGGTGGTGTTGTCCCAGGCCTCGGTGTTGATGCCGTCGGTGAGAACGATGATGACCTTGTCCATATCGGGGGAAGGGGCGGAGCCCTCGGTGAACGGCGCATTGGCTGTGAGGGCATGCCAGGCCCACACCAGACCGATGGTGACATTGGTATTGCCGTTCGGGGTCATCTCGTCGATTTTGGCATTGAGCGCGGCCCAGTCGGTGCTCAACGGCATCGCTTTCACCAGGCTTCCGCAGTCGTGCGCCGGAAACAGCGTCTTGGCGACGGCCGTGCTCGGAGCCGTGTCCTGCGCGTCATAGGGGCTGGCGCGGTCTCTGACGCAGCCTTCCCAGAATTTTGTCCAGTTGCTGCTGGTGCAGCCGCTGCCGGATTTCGAGCCGTTGCAGTCCAGGCTGTCGTACTCGAACCACGGCTGGCTGGCGTAGCTGGTGCCGATATTGACCGTGGTGTCGAATGGGATGATGGCGACCTTGATGTCGCCCGGCTTGCTGGCGGCCTTCTTCAAAGTGTCGAGCAGACCGTGGGCGGCTTTCTTGAGGTTGGTCATCTTGTTGCTCGACGACATCGACCCGGTATTGTCGAGCGCCAGCGCCAGTTCGAGCTTCCTGATGCCCCAGAGCACCTGCGACGACGCGTCGATCTTGAGCGTATCCTGTCCGAATACTTTGGTGAAAGACGTGTTCACGCTGCCGGTGCCGGTGACGTTCAAGGCGAAGTTGCCGGTGGACGGATTCGTCAACACGGGGGTAATGGCGATATTGTTGACTTCGGTGCGGTTGAACAGCGCCTTGAAATAATCGCTGGCCTTCTGATTCAACTGCGCGCTCGTCAGGTTTTGCGCATCTTTCGACAGCATCAACGCGGTAGAGTCGACCGCGGCCTGCAGCGCGGCCCTTGCGGAGCTGGCGCGGCTGTAGTCGACGGCGGCGCCCGTGACTCCGATGATCGGAAGGACCGCCAGCGCAAACGTAATCATGACGTTGGCTTCCGATGCCCGACGGAAGTTCAGCAGCTTGTTGAGGAGCGTTTGGAACAATGTTTTAAAAGCCATGGCTTGCTGGGGTTGCGAGCCGTACGAAGGGCTCATCCGTCCTGCGCGTCAGTCTGCCAGCAAAGGATCAATGAACGGTCTGGATGGTGGACGCAATTTTCCGAAATATGTCGGGAAAAGTTAAAGTTTAAGAATGCGACGGGTGCTTCGTCGGCTGCTGGCGGCGCAGTAAAAAGAGCTCGGCCTGACCAGGCCGGGCTCTTTTGCGCTCTAAACAGCCGATAGCGGGGCCGGCGATCACTTGGATCACTTGGCGATACGCAGATTGGCCAGGTTCTCTGCGATCGCGGTGAACACGGAATTCAACTGGCTCGCCTGCTGCACGTCGTAATACATGTTGGGCGTCGTCGCGCAGTCCTTCAGCAGTTTGGCGTTGCCGTCGATCACCCGCACCGAGTAGATCTTGATATTGGCCGCCTTGATGTTGGCGCATACCTTTGCGGTGCGCGCGTCGATCAGAGCGGGGACAACAACCGGGAGGTTAAGGGTGTTATCCCAGGCCTCCGTGTTATCGCCGTCGGTGAGGATGATGATGACCTTATCGATATCGGGGGAGGGTGCCGTACCTTCGGTGAACGGCGCATTCGCCGTCAGGGCATGCCAGGCCCAGACCAGACCGATGGTCACGTTGGTGTAGCCGTTCGGGGTCATCTCGTCGACTTTGGCGTTGAGCGCGGTCCAGTCGCTGGTCAACGGCATCGCCTTGGCGAGACTGCCGCAATCGTGAACCGGGAAAAGGGTTTTCTGAATAGCCATGCTCGGCGGGGTGTCCTGCACGTCATAGGGGCTGGCGCGGTCTCTGACGCAGCCTTCCCAGGAATTTTTCCAGTTGCCGCTGGTGCAGCCGCTACCCAACTTCTTCGAGCCGTTGCAATCCAGGCTGTCGTAGTCGAACCACGGCTGGTTCTTATAGCTGGTGCCGATATTGACGGTGGTGTCGAACGGGATGATGGCGACCTTGACATCGCCCGGCTTGCCGGCGGCCTTCTTCAAAGTGTCCAGCAGACTGTGCGCGGCTTTCTTGAGGTTGGTCATCTTGTTGTTCGACGACATCGACCCGGTATTGTCGAGCGCCAGCGCCAGTTCGAGTTTCTTGATGCCCCAGAGCACCTGCGAGGACACGTCGATATCGAGTGTGTCCTGTCCGAACACCTTCGTGAAAGACGTGTTGACGCTGCCGGTGCCGGTCACGTTCAAGACGAAGTTGCCGGATGACGGATTCGTCAAAACGGGGGTGATGGCGATATTGTAGACTTCGGTGCGGTTGAACAGCGCCTTGAAATAATCGCTGGCCTTCTGGTTCAACTGCGCGCTCGTCAGGCTTTGCGCATCTTTCGACAGCATCAACGCGGTCGAGTCGACGGCGGCCTGCAGCGCGGCCCTTGCGGAACTGGCCCGGCTGTAATCGACGGCGGCACCGGCGGCGCCGACAATCGGGATCACGGCGAGCGCAAAAATGATGACGGTGTTGCCGCTTTGCGACGCGCGGAACGCCTGCCACTTGTTGCGCAGTCTTTCGATTACGGTGTCGGTTGCCATAGTTGCCACCAATGCTTCGGGTTCGCATGCACTCGTAAAGCAAAGGTATGAAAACCGCGTAAAGCTCGATGCGAAAACAGCGTTAGATGCGCATAAGACTTTAACAAGTGAGATATTGGCCAGTAGTCCACCGCGATGAATTGTCATCGAAAACGGAAAGGCGCTGCGCGACGTCTATGAATCTATTAATCATAGGCCGAGACTGAACGCGCTGCCGTCGTTCCGCCGGCGCCGCGAAAGCTGTCACTTCACCAGGCGCAGATTGGCGAGATTGGCCGCGATCGAGGCAAACACCGTGTTCAACTGAGCGGCCTGGTCCACCTCGTAATACATCTCGGGCTTGGTCGCGCAGTTCTTCAGCAGCGTGGCATTGCCGTCGATCACCCGCACGGTATAGACCTGGATGTTGGCAGCCTTGGCGTTGTCGCAAGCCTTTTGGGTGCGCGCGTCGATCGACGACGTGCTGTTGGTCCAACGGTTTTGCGTGTTCGTGCCGTCGGTCAGCAGAATGATGACCTTTTCGAGATCTTCTGACGCGGCGGGTGCATCGAAGGGCGCGACCGGCGACAGCGTCTGCCAGGCCATCTGCATCCCAATGGTGACGTTGGTGTTGCCGGCCGGCGTCATCTGATCGACCTTGGTTTTCAGAGCCGTCCAGTCGGACGACAGCGCGACCATGCTGGTGGGGCAGGCGGAGGCCTGATGCGCCCGATACATGGTGGCCGGGCTGCCAGCCGCGGTCGCGGTGGCCAGCACGTCGTTGTTCTGGTCGCGATCCTTGACGCAGCCATTCCAGGTGCTGTGACTCTTGGGAGTCCAGGTCTTGCCGGCGGCCTTGCATTCGCTTTTTGTGTCGTACCAGGACTTGCTGCAGGCGCCGTTGACCTCGTCCCAATCCGTCCAGTCGATCCAGGTCGCACTGACATTGCCGGTGCCGACATTGACGTCCACGGCGAACGGGACGATCGAAACCTTGATGTCGCCAGGGGTGGATTCGGCCGCTTTCAACGTGTCGAGCAGGTTCTGCGCAGCCTTCTTGAGCTCGGTCATCTTGTTGTTGGACGACATCGAGCCGGTATTGTCGAGCGCCAGTGCGAGATTGAGCTTCTTGATGCCCCAAACCACCTCGCCCGACGCGGTTATCTCGATTTTCGACTGCCCCATCATGCTCCAGAACATGGTGTTCACGGTGGCGGATCCGGCCACCGTCAGCTTGAAACTGCCCGGCTGTGTTGAAGCGAATTGCGGGCTGACCTGGACGTTGCTCGCCTCTGGCCGATTGAATAGCGCGTTGAAATAGCTTGTGGCCTTCTCGTTGATCTGCGTGGAATTGAGCGTCTGAGCGTCCTTCGACAGCATGAGCGCGGTAGAGTCGAGCGCAGCCTGCATGGCGGTGCGCACCGAGCTGGCGCGGCTGTAATCCACAGAAGCTCCGACCGCACCAAACAGCGGAATGATGCCGATCGCGAGCATCGGCGCGGCGCTGGCTTTACGATCTTGAAGAAACCGGGCGAACAGTTTGATCATGGCTCCGCCAACGCAATTTCCCTATTGCGACACTGCCTACAATGCCGAGTGGCGGCCTAATAATTTGCGTTGAATACGGCGGAGTATCGTGGGCAGCGCGGCAATGATCGCTTAACCAAAATGGCTGCCGGCGTCCGCTTGGACGGCGATGTTTACATGATCACTTTGACGACGGTAGAACTGAATGGTTTCGTCTTGTAGCTGCTGCAATTGATGGCCAAATTTGAGTTTCCAACAAATGTGACGGTGAAACCGATAATCTGCGTGCAGCTGGTGCTCGTTCCGGCGCCGCCGGAAAAGGTAATGTCACCTGTTGGAATATAGATGGCGCCACCAAGATATTGTGAAGCACCGCCATCGAATTTGAAAGTCGTGCCGACAGGAGTATTGCGATCCGCGAATACGACGATCCCCGCGGTTGGTCCGGAGATGGGGGGAGTCAGATTGATGATCGCATTGCCGTTGATCGTTGCGTTTGCCCAGCTGTTGCGATTCTTCTTTGTGAATACGAGTGTCACACCGTTGCCTTGCAGCGTGGCGCCACCGTTCACCGATAGATCGCCGCCATCCAGATAGTAGATGCCGGGGTTCAGCGTCAGTTCAGCGCCGGCGTTCACGCCAATCCCGCCGCAGTAAACCCCGGGATCGATCGTCATCGTCGATTTCGCGGTAAAGTTCTGGTTGTCGCACGTGGCAAAGTTTGGAACTGCAACATCGGCATAAGGATCCGCCAACGGCGCTATGCCGGTTCTGATTCCTTGTGTCGTGATGATGTTGTCGGCTCCCGATATTCCGCCCACGACTCCAACCGATAGTGCGGAAACCTTGGTGGACCCGCCCGCGGTAAGGGCGGTCGCATTGTTGGAGTTATCGTAAAGGCTGCAATTGGTGAGATCGACCGATGTCGTCCCTTGCGCTTTCAAGGCTGAGCTGGCTGTAGGGGCGAGGGACAGGACGCAACCGAGGCCGTCACTCACAGTGGCAACCGCGGAATTGACGGAAAGTGCAAGCGTGGAATAACCCATCAGTCCCACAAATTCCGTCTTTATCGTCGCGGAGGCCGACATCGTGAGGGACGTGCCTCCGGAGACCGCGGCCATCTGTGCCGTCACCTGAATGTTCTGAGCGTCCGGCCGATTGAGATTTGCCTTGAACTTATCGGCGGCGGATTGGAGCAGGACGCTCTGCGCGACCTGACTATCTTTCGATAACGTCAGGGCAGTCGCGTCGAGCGCGCCCTGCATGGCGGCACGCACCGAACTGGCGCGGCTGTAATCCACGGCGGCGCCGACCGCACCGAACAGCGGGACGATGGCGAGCGCGAGCAGCGGCGCCACGCCGGCCTTGCGGTCTTGAAGAAAGCGGACGAACAGCATGATCACGGTTCCGCTTAGGCGATTTCCCTATTGGGAACTTACCTACCATGCCGTGTGGTGAACTAATAATTTGCGTCGGATACGGCCAAGTTTTCCGACTACGCGGGTCATCATTGTTAACCAAGACGGGCTGCCGGCGAGGCATATGCCGCCGCTCCGTGCTGGTCAGCAGGCGAGTTCGCTCACCGTGGCTGAGCGGCTTTATAGTATGGCCGATGCAACGACCGCGGAATTTGAGCTTCCAGCGTTTTTGCGGATACCGGGTGTGTGATTGCGCCCGTCCTGATCTGTCAAAAAAGGTAAAAGCATCTGTCGGAATGTCGATGACGCCGCCAACTTCTTGTGAAGCACCGGCGCCGAATTCTGTCAGAATAGATAGACGGAACCGCGTCCCGCGGAAGCCGGCCCGGAGCTGGATGAGGGTGGCATTGTCGTTGACGCTCGTGTCCAGCCGTTTCGATTCATCGGCGCGGTCCGACTTTGCGGCCGTGACGACATCGACTCACAAGGCTGTGGCTCGCTTGGCAATTCTCTGTTGATGGCGAATTGAACGACCGCAAGGCCGCAGCCGCAAAGTTCGGGCAAATTTGCCGCGAATCGCCCGCAATTGCCGTGATCGTTGAGTGGGGCTGGCCGGCTTGGTGACCCGGAGCGGCGGTTTTTCGGGGAAAATGACATAGAACAGCCGCCGTGAGCCGTCTTGGACGGCGGCCAACGTGCTTTATATGATATCCGTTGGGCCCCGGGACGGACCCCCCCTGCCTGTTGCTGATGGACTTGCCTGCGAAAGTGATCATGAGCCGAGAAGTTCCTGCCGCTGTCCGGCGCGCCGGCTCCCCGCCGGAGCCGAGGCTCGCCGAAGACGACCGCAAGCGCCGCGGGGAACCGGGTGCGCCGGGGACGGCGGTCATCACCAAAACCAAGCCGCAGACCAAGCGGCCAAATCTGTATCGCGTGCTGCTGCTCAACGACGACTACACTCCGATGGAGTTTGTGGTTCACGTTCTGGAGCGCTTTTTCAGCAAGGATCGCGAAGCTGCCACACAGATCATGATGCACGTGCATCAGCACGGCATCGGCGAATGCGGCGTCTACACCTATGAAGTCGCCGAGACCAAAGTGACGCAGGTTATGGACTTTGCGCGCAAACACCAGCATCCTCTGCAATGCGTCATGGAAAAGAAGTAGCGGCGGGCCTATATAAGAATCGAAGGACCAGAAATGCCCACTTTTTCTCGCAGCCTCGAGCAGTCGCTCCACCGCGCATTGGCGCTCGCCAATGAACGGCATCATGAATATGCGACGCTCGAACACCTCCTGCTCGCACTGATCGACGATCAGGACGCGGCGGCGGTGATGCGCGCCTGTAACGTCGATCTGGACAAGCTGCGCCGCAGCCTGACCGGCTATCTCGAGTCGGAACTCGAGAACCTGGTCAGCGAGGGCAATGAGGATTCAAAACCGACGGCCGGGTTCCAACGGGTGATCCAGCGGGCGGTGATCCACGTGCAGTCGTCCGGCCGCGAGGAGGTGACCGGCGCCAATGTGCTGGTCGCTATATTCGCCGAGCGTGAGAGTCATGCCGCCTATTTCCTGCAAGAGCAGGACATGACCCGCTATGACGCGGTCAACTACATCAGCCACGGCATTGCCAAGCGGCCGGGGATGTCGGAATCGCGCCCGGTGCGCGGCGCGGACGAGGAAACCGATACCAAGACCGGCGACGAGCCAAAGAAGAAGGGTGACGCGCTCGAGGCCTATTGCGTCAATCTCAACAAGAAGGCGCGCGATGGCCGGATCGACCCGTTGATCGGTCGCGAAGCCGAGATCAGCCGGACTATCCAGGTGCTATGCCGCCGCCAGAAGAACAACCCGCTGTTCGTGGGAGACGCCGGAGTCGGCAAGACCGCCATCGCGGAAGGGCTGGCGCGACGGATCGTGCATGGCGAAGTGCCAGACGTGCTGAGCAACGCGACCGTGTTCGCGCTCGACATGGGTACGCTGCTTGCCGGCACGCGCTACCGCGGCGACTTCGAGGAGCGCCTCAAACAGGTGATCAAGGAGATCGAAGCCTATCCGGGCGCGATCATGTTCATTGACGAGATCCACACCGTTATCGGCGCCGGCGCCACCTCCGGCGGCGCCATGGACGCCTCTAACCTGCTCAAGCCGGCGCTGGCGTCGGGAACGGTGCGCTGCATCGGCTCGACCACCTACAAGGAATACCGGCAGTATTTCGAAAAGGACCGGGCGCTGGTGCGCCGGTTCCAGAAGATCGATATCAACGAGCCGACGGTCGCCGATGCAGTCAATATCCTGAAGGGGCTGAAGCCTTATTTCGAGGACTACCACAAGCTCAAATACACCAACGAGGCGATCAAGGCCGCGGTCGAGCTCAGCGCGCGTTACATCCACGACCGCAAGCTGCCCGACAAGGCGATCGACGTGATCGACGAATCCGGCGCCGCGCAGATGCTGCTGCCCGAGAGCCGCCGCAAGAAAACGATCGGACTGAAGGAGATCGAGACCACGATTGCGACCATGGCACGGATCCCCCCCAAGACGGTGTCGAAGGACGATGCCGTGGTGCTCCAGCATCTCGACCAGACGCTGAAGCAGGTGGTCTACGGCCAGAACAGGGCGATCGAAGCGCTCGCCGCGTCGATCAAGCTCGCGCGTGCGGGACTGCGCGAACCCGAGAAGCCGATCGGCTGCTACCTGTTCTCCGGTCCGACCGGCGTCGGCAAGACCGAAGTGGCGAAGCAGCTGTCGGTCGCACTCGGGGTGGAGATGATCCGCTTCGACATGTCGGAATACATGGAGCGGCATACGGTTTCGCGTTTGCTCGGCGCGCCGCCCGGCTATGTCGGTTTCGATCAAGGCGGTCTGCTGACCGACGGCGTCGACCAGCATCCGCATTGCGTGCTGCTACTCGATGAGATCGAGAAGGCACACCCCGACCTGTTCAACGTTCTGCTGCAGATCATGGACCACGGCAAGCTGACCGACCACAACGGCAAGCAGGTCGACTTCCGCAACGTGATCCTGATCATGACCACCAATGCCGGCGCTGCCGACATGGCCCGGCAGGCCTATGGTTTCACCCGCATCAAGCGGGAAGGCGACGACATCGAGGCGATCAACCGCATGTTCGCGCCGGAGTTCCGTAACCGACTCGACGCGATCATCACCTTCGCGCATCTGACGTCCGAGATCATCGCCAAGGTGGTGGCGAAATTCGTGCTGCAGCTGGAGGCCCAGCTCGGTGACCGCGACGTCACCATCGAACTGTCGGACGAGGCCAGCGGGTGGCTGACCGAACACGGCTATGATGAGCAGATGGGTGCGCGGCCGATGGCTCGTCTGATCCAGGAAACCATCAAGAAGCCGCTCGCCGACGAGGTTCTGTTCGGCAAGCTCAAGGACGGCGGGCATGTCCGCGTGATCCTTAAAAAGGACGACGCCGACGTCGATGGGCTCAGTTTCGAGTATCTCGAAGGGCCGGTCACGCCCAAGCCGGAGAAGATTCCGGAGCCGACGCAGGGCAAAGCGAAACGGCGACCCCCTTCTCCGAAACGCGCCAAGCCTTCCGGCCCGAAAGGCGGCGACGACCCGCCGCGGCGCGGATCGGTGCCCAAGGTGCCGCTGGTCAAGGTGTGACGCTACGCATTGCGCAAGGATAGAGGCCGGGCCCCGCGCCCGGCCTTCGTTTTTTGCGACCCTTGCACGGCGTGCGCACCGGCATCGCCGATTGCACCGGGCCGTGCCCTGTGGGACACGAGGACGGCGCGCAGGCTTGGGTCATGTCGTCCACCATCGCAAACCTCGAAGAGCCGCCACCGTCGTCCGCAGCCATGTTTGCGGCTGGCGTGCGGGCGGCGCTGACGTCGGTCTTCAGCCTGGTCTTGGGGGGCACTTATCTCGGCATTGGCGCGCTCGCGCATGATTACGGTTTCAGCCTGTTCTGGGTGTTCCTCTCGACGTTGCTGCTGTGGGCTGGCCCCGCGCAGGTCATTCTGATCTCCACGCTCGGCACCGGTGGCGCCTTGATCGAGGCCGCCATTGCAACCGGCGTGAGCGGCGTGCGCTTTCTGCCGATGGTGGTCTCGCTGCTGCCGCTGGTCCGCGGTCCGCAGACCCGCATGCGCGACCTTGTGGTGACCGCGCATTTCACCGCGGTCAGCGTGTGGATCGAGTCGCTGCGGCTGCTGCCGCAAATGCCGCGCGAGCGGCGGCTGGCATTCTGCAACGGCATGGCGATGGGTTACATGATCCCCGGACAGCTCGGCACGGTGGCCGGCTTCTACCTCGCGGCTTCGTTGCCGGTGCTGTTCACCGCGACCTTGCTGTTCCTGACGCCAATGTCGTTTCTGGTATCGACCGCCCGCAACAGCCGGATGCTGATTGATCGCCTGGCGCTTGGCCTGGGGCTCATCGTCAGTCCGATCCTTGCCTACCGGCAGGTCGGCCTCGATCTGCTGTGGACCGGGATCATCGCCGGCACCATCGCTTATGGCGTTCATCGACTGCAAAAGGCGCGATCATGAACCCGATCGCCGAGCAGTGGCCTTATCTGGTGCTGATCCTGGTGGGGTTTTTGCCGAATGAGATGTGGCGGATGCTTGGCCTCCTGATCGCGCGCGGTCTGGACGACCAATCCGAGATCGTCATTTGGGTCCGGGCGGTGGCGACCGCGATCTTGGCCGGGGTCATCGCCAAGATTACGCTGTTCCCGCCGGCGGCGCTGGCGAGTGTGCCGCTGACGGTGCGGGTCACGGCGATCGCCTGCGGATTTGTCGTATTCCTGGCTGTGCGGCGCTCAGTGTTTGCCGGCGTGGCCGCCGGCGAGACCGCGCTGGTGCTCGGGGCGTTGCTTGCGCGCTGAGCGCGCTGTCAGTGCTAAGCGGCGGCGGGCTTCTGAATCCAGAACTGGTACATGTTGACGAAGGCCTTTGGGTTCTCGGTCTCGAACACATGCCAGCGATCGAGATCGGTCATCGCCTTGTCGTCGGGAAAGCGCTGGCGGTATGATTGCGTGACAGCACCCGCGAAACCGATAAAACTGAGGTTGTTTTCGCAGAGGAACGCTTTGATTTCTGGAATCGTCATCTGATGCTCCTGGGCGTGGAACAGGAGATCGCGGCATTCGCTGGTGGTGAACAGGTCGGTATATTTCGCCACCGTCCGCAACGGCGTACCCTCGTCGAATTCCATCAGCTCCTGCCGGCATTGCCGGATATCGTCGGCGCTCTCGCCAAAGCCCCGCTCGGTAATGAAGGCGCGGGCGGCGCGGACATCGTCCCGCGCCGGCGCGCTGTAGAGCCCGACATTCATCAAGCCGCCGGGTCGCAGCAACGACAGCAGCACGCGCCAGCCTTGCCAGGGATCGCGGAGGTGGTGCAGCACGCCACTCGATTCAATGAGATCGAAGCTGCGGCCGAGCGCTCCGAGCTCGAGAATGTCGGCTTGCGCATAATCGATATTGGTCAATCCGAGTTCGGCCGTCTTTCTGACTGCGTAGCCCAGGCTGGTGCGGCTGAGGTCGATGGCCAGCACCCGGGCGCCCGTAAAGCGGCGCGCCGTTTCGATCGAATGCTGACCGGTGCCGCAGCCGGCAACCAGCACGTCGAGTTTTTCGCACCTGCCGAGATTGCGGACCGGCGCCAGCGGAAACTGATTGCGCAAATAGTGTTCGACAGTGACCGGCTTTCCGTTCGCCGCGGATTTCACCCAGCGCGGGTAGGGCATTTCCTCATATTGTGCCCTGACCTTGCGGGAAATTTCATCGTCGACGGCGGTGAGCGCGGGAATGGCCTCCCGATAGCGCCGCTCCATCTGCGGCTCGCCGACCTGCTGCTCAAGAATCCGCACCACTGGATCCGGCCACGCCCTTGCGAACAAAGCTTCCGATTGTGCGAGGGAATGCAGCGGCAGGTAGGCGCCGACCGCAACCGGCCAAAGGGCGGGGACGACCGCGCCGGATTGCAGCGCCGCGTCGAGCCGATCGCGCAAGCCAAGCGCCAATCGAGTTTCATGTTCAGTGACCGGAAAGACGTATTCATTGATAAAGCATTGCTGCGCCAGCGCACCGAAGAAGGCGAGACAGTTGGTCTCGATCGGCGCGGATGGCTCCGTGCCGACGGCGTTCTCCAGCAGAGCATGGCGCGCGCCGGTCAAAAATCGTTCGAGCGCGATGTTCGGAACCGGGGCGCTTTGCAACAGGGCTGTCAGCAGCCGGTCGCCCGCGATGGTCGCAAGTTCCTCGGAGCTCCACAATTCGTGCGCTGGAAGACGTTGTGGCCAAGCCTGGGCTGCGCGCGTCACGCAGCCCGCGGCCAGCCCGGCCGTAGTGACAATGTCGATAGCGAGCGCCGCCAGATCGCTGGGGCGGCCCCAACCTTCCGACAGCGCCCGGGTGAGCATGTCGCTAAAACCGGCGTCGTCGGGGATGGACGATAGATGGCGTGCGCATTGAACGAAAAATGACTTGTTTTCTTCGGTCTCCTGGAGGGCGAGGGCGCGCCGGGCGATCGCTGCCGCCTCCGCGGTTCTGCCGGTCGCCATCGCCACCCTTGCCAGGTTTCGGTAGACGTCGACGAGCTGCGGCTTCAGCGCCAGGGCCCGTTGATATTGTGCGGCGGCTTCCTCCCAGTGCCCTTGGGCGGCGAGGGCGATGCCGAGATTATTGCAGGCTTCCGCAAAGTCAGGCTTGAGGGCAAGCACCCGCCGGTAGTGCTTGATCGCCTCGTCCAACTGGCCGCGCTGCATCAGCACATTGGCGAAGCCGTAATGCGCCGCCGCCGAGCGCGGATCGAGCACCAGCGCCTGTTGGTAACGCGCTTGCGCATCGTCGGCCTTGTTCTGCTGCAGGAGCACGTCGCCAAGGCTGGCATGGGCCGCAGCGTAATCGCGCTTGAGGACTGTCGCTTGCGTCAAATGAGTGGCGGCCTCGTCGAGGCGATCGACGGCGCGCAGCACCTGGGCCAGGTTGAAATGGCATTCGGCGCTGCGGCCATTCAAGGCCACGGCTTTTCCGATCAGCTCGATCGCGGCGTCATGCCGGCCCACCTGGTAGGCGATCATGCCCAGCAGATGCAGGCTGTCGGCGTGCTTCGGGTCGACGGTCAAGGCCTCCCGGCAGCGCCGCTCGGCGTCTGCAATCTGGCCGGCGCGGAAATGCTCGACGGCGGCGGCGAACAGGTTGTTGCCGGTCGGCGCAAACGACCCGCCGCCGGGCGCGCCGCCAAAACCCTTGCCTTGCTTGTGCGCCGCGCGGCGTTCTTTCCGGTTCATGCTGGGCGCTCAAGCTAAGCGAGCGCCGCCGACAGCCTGGCCGCCTGTTCCTTGAGCACGTCGGGCGACTCTTTGACGCTGGCCGGCGGTTTCAAGGCAATGCCGTCCTTGCGCGGGATGACATGGACGTGCAGGTGAAAGACCAACTGGCCGCCGGCGCTCTCGCTGAACTGCTGTAGCGTGACGCCATCGGCGCCGAAGACCTGCACGCTGACCTTGGCGATCTTCTGCGCCACTTTCATGACATGGGCAAGGTCGTCGGGGGTGACGTCGAGGATATTTCGGGCTGCGGCCTTCGGCAGTACCAGCGCGTGGCCGGGCGCCCGCGGCATGATGTCGAGGAAGGCCAGCGCCTTGTCGTCCTCATAGACCTTGTAGGACGGCAGCTCGCCGCGCAGAATCTTGGCAAAGACGTTGTTCGGGTCGTAGGCCGGCATCGGTCGCTCCCTTAAGTGTCGGGTTGATCTGGCAACCAGGCCCGCATCGCGTCAAGCCGAAGGGCCTCAAACCTTGCGGAACGGCGCCGCCTCCGCGAGCTCTGCCACCTCCGCCGCAATGTGGGCGCGCTCGTGTTTCAAGAACTCCTCGATCGCTCGCCGCAGCGCCGGGTCGGCGATGTAATGCGCCGAATAGGTGGTGGCCGGCACATAGCCGCGCGCGATCTTGTGTTGCCCCTGCGCGCCGGCCTCGACGCGGGCAAGCTTGTGCGCGATGGCGTAGTCGATGGCCTGGTAGTAGCAGACTTCGAAATGCAGGAACGAATGCTGCTCGATAGCGCCCCAGTGGCGCCCGAACAGGGTATCCGAGCCGATGAAATTGATGGCGCCGGCGATCCAGCGGCCGGCGCGCTTGGCCATGACCAGCAGGATGTGGTCGCGCATGGTCTCGCCGACCAGCGAATAGAACGAGCGGGTGAGATAGGGGTAGCCCCATTTGCGCGCCCCGGTCTCCATATAGAATTCGAAGAAAGTATCCCACACGTCTTCGGTCAGGTCGGAGCCGGTCAACCAATGGATGCTGATGCCGGGAGCCAGCGCATCGGCCCGCTCGCGGCGGATGGTCTTGCGCTTGCGCGAGGCGAGGGCAGAAAGAAATTCATCGAACGAAGCATAGCCGGCATTCTGCCAATGGAATTGCCGGTGCGTGCGCTGCAGGAATCCATGCTGCCCCAGAAGTTGCCATTCCGCTTCGGTGGGGAAGGTCACGTGAACCGACGATGCATTTGAGCGGCGGCAGACATCCGCGAGCGCGTCGGCAAGCGCATGGCGTACCGCCTCGGCCAGCGGGCCCGGGCGCACCAGCAGGCGCTGGCCGGTCGCCGGCGTGAACGGCACCGAGACTTGCAGTTTCGGATAATAGTCTCCGCCGGCACGCTCGTAGGCTTCGGCCCAGCCGTGGTCGAACACATATTCGCCCTGTGAATGGGACTTCGCATAACAGGGTGCGGCGCCCAGTAGGGTGCCGTCCGCCGCTTCGGCCAGGAGATGCATGGATTGCCAGCCGGTTTTCGGCCGGACCGAACCGGAGGCTTCAAGGGCCGAAAGAAAAGCGTGTGAAATGAAGGGATTGCGAGGATTTCCGGAGACTTCTGCCGAAGCGTCTTGAGACATTGCTTGAGCTGCGTTCAGGGCCGCGAGTGCGGGAGCCGGCGCCGCGCAGGCATCCCATGCGCTGGCGGGAACCTCGCTGAGCGCGCCGGCGACCCGCAGCGTGATCTCATTTGACGCGATGGATGCCAGCTCGATTTTCATGGCTGCGATTTAACGCGACTTTATGGCCGAAATCCCTCGAAAATAATCTGGTCGGCCCAGCGCGCGGCGCGCTGGCGATCCTCGTCGCTGCGCACGGTCCAGGTCAGCACCGGCAGGCCGAGGACGTGGGCCGCGAGCGGCAAGGTCGCCGGCAGGTCCTTGACCGCATAGGCGACGAACTGCGGGCGGCTCTGCACACCCTGCTGCAGATAGGCCAAGGCGCGGCGCGTTTCAGCGGCGGCGCCGTCTTCGCGCGATTCTTGGCGCGGACCGCGGTATCGCCGCTCGGCGACCAGGCCGCGCGGCAGTTCCGGCGCGATCGCGCGCAACGCCCTGATCTGCGCGGGATCGAACGACATTACCGCGGCACGCCCGGCGTAGCCGGCCAGCACTTGCGCGGTTTTGATCACCAGCCGCCGGTCGCCGTCGAAGCGGCTTTTCAGCTCGATCACCAGCGGGACTCGGCTGGCCACGAATTGGCAAAGTTCGCTCAACGTCATCATACGATCCGCGGTGTGTCGAAACGGAGCGTGCTTGAGCGCATCGGCGGTCATGGCATCGAGCCGGCCGCTGCCTTCGGTGAGCCGGCCGAGTGTGTCGTCGTGATGCACCATGGCCTCCCCGTCACCGGCGAGTTGCAGATCGCATTCAATTGCGTAATTCCCTGCGATCGCGGCGGCGAAGGCGGACGGCGTATTCTCGATGATTCCGTGCGCCGGATCGTGCAGCCCGCGGTGGGCGACCGGGCGTGCGATCAGCCAATCGAGTGCGGACATCGGATGCGCCGCCTAGGCGACCTCGAACAGGCCTTCGACTTCCACCGCGGCGTCGAGCGGGAGCGCGGCAACGCCGACCGTGGTCCGCGCGTGGCGGCCCTTGTCGCCGAACACGGCCACCATGAGATCGGAGGCGCCGTTCATCACCTTTGGTCCGTCAACAAAGGTGGGCGCCGCATTGATGAAGCCGCCGAGCCGCACCACCCGCGCCACCTTATCGAGGTCGCCGAGCGCCGCCTTGATCTGCGCGAGCAGATTTACCGCGCAGGCGCGTGCCGCTTTTTGGCCTTCCTCGATCGATACCGTGTCGCCGAGCTTGCCTATGGCGACCAGCTTGCCATCGGCGCCGAGGCAGATTTGACCGGAGACCACAAGCAATGCGCCGGTACGAACAAAACCGACATAATTGGCGACCGGCGCCGCCGGGGTGGAGAGAACAATTCCCAAATCCGCGAGTTTTCCTTCGATCTGGGCCATGATGCTCTCCTTCCACGCTCAATCGTTAACCGGGCGCCGGCTACGGTTATTCTGTCTTCGCCGATCATGGGCCGGCATGCAAGGCGCGCAGGTTCAAACGCCGTTGCGGAGGCTTCCGCCGGTCCCTATCTTCGCCCGTGAGCTGACATTAAAAAAAGGCATATCCGGATGAGCATTTTCGCCAATCGAGGGAGTGTTGCGGCTGCCGTCTTCGGCGCTGGATTGCTGTTTGGCGGATTGGCCTACTCTGCGCCGGCGTCGTCGCCCCACGGTGATCTTGCCGCGCATCGCGCGGTATACGAGCTCAAGCTTGCCCAGACCCGAGGCAAATCGGCGGTATCGGCACGCGGACGGATTCTGTACGATTTTTCCGGAAATGCTTGCGACGGCTATGTGCTCGAATTTCGCCAGGTTTCGGAACTCGACAATGGCGAGGGCAAAGTCACGCTCAGCGATTTACGGGCCAACAGCTGGGAAGATGCCACCGCAAAGTCCTATCGGTTCAATTCCCAGAACTATCTCAACGAGACTCTGATCAGTTCGGTGGATGGCCGCGCCGAGCGCCAGCCGGACCGGATTGCCGTCACCTTGACCAAGCCCAAGGATGACAAGGTCACTCTGGAAGCCGCCATCGTCTTTCCAACCGAGCACGTCCGGCGCATTCTCGATGCCGCCCGGGCGGGCCAGACGGTACTCGAATTCCCGATCTATGACGGCTCTGAAACCGGCGACAAAGTCTATCGCACGCTGACGGTTATCGGACGCGCCATCGGCCCCGATGAGCGCACGCCGACCGATGCGGCGGCCGGGCAGCAGGAACTCGCCAAGCTCAAGCGCTGGCCGGTGACCGTGAGCTATTTCGAGCAGGCGTCGAAGGGCGGCGAGCAGACGCCGGTTTATGCGATCAGTTTCGAAGTCTACGAGAACGGCATTTCGCGCGCGCTGCTGCTCGACTACAACGATTTCTCCATCAGCGGCGAGTTGAAGTCGCTGGAGATCAAGGCCGGCAAGCCCTGCCAATAGGGCTCACTCCGCGTCCTCGTTACGATCGAAGGCCAGTCCCTTTACCACCGCGTCATCGCCAAACCGCTCGCGCAGCTGGTCGATGGCGTGTTCGGCTTCGGCGGTACGGCGGTCGAGCAGATCGGCAAAGTCGTTGCCGTCGGCCCGAGCGAGCGCCGACACGCCGATGCCGATGAGACGAAACGCCGAGCCGTCGGTCTCCCGCTCCAGCAGTTCACGGGCGGCGGCGAACAGGCGGGCGGCCAGTTGGGTGGGATGGCCGAGCGACTGGGCCCGCGTCCGAATGCGGAAATCCGCCGTCTTGAGCTTCAAGGTCACGGTCGCTCCGGCGAGCTGCTGCGCTTTGAGACGAGCGGAGACTTTTTCGGTCAGCCGCCACAGCTCCAATTCGAGCGGCCGAAAATCCGCCAGGTCGCGGTCGAACGTGGTCTCGGCCGAAATGCTCTTGGCCTCGCGGCTCGGCCGTACCGGGCGGTCGTCGACGCCCGAGGCCAGCCGCGCAAGGCGCGCGCCCTCGGCGCCGTAGCGGCGCGCCAATTCGGCGCTGCCCAGGTGCTGCAGATCGGCGATGGTGCGCACGCCATCGCGCGCAAAGCGGCTCTCGGCAGCCTTGCCCACGCCAAAAATCTGGGTCACGGGTCTCGTAGCGAGAAATTCCGGCGCCTCGGTCGTGCCGAGGACCGCAAATCCGCGCGGCTTGTCCAGATCGGAAGCGATCTTGGCGAGGAATTTGTTGTTCGACAGGCCGATCGACACGGTGATGCCGATGTCGCGCTCGACGCGGGCCGCAAATCCGGCGAGCGCTTTGGCCGGCGACATCCCGTGCAGACGCTCGGTGCCAGAAAGGTCCATGAATGCTTCATCGATCGAGACCGGCTCCACCAAGGGCGTGAGCGAGCGCATCAGCTCGCGCACCTGGCGTCCGACACGAACATATTTTTCCATGTCGGGCCGCACCACCGTGGCCGAGGGACACAGCCGCCGCGCCTCGAACATCGGCATTGCCGAGTGGATACCGTAGCTGCGTGCGAGGTAGCATGCCGTCAGCACCACGCCGCGCTGCCGGCCACCGACGATCACCGGTTGGTCGGCAAGCGAGGGGTCGTCGCGCTTCTCGATGGTGGCATAGAAGGCGTCGCAGTCTACATGGGCGACAGTCAACGCATTCAATTCCGGATGGCGCAGCAGCCGGGGCGAGCTGCAGACCGGGCAGCGGGTTACCTTTTCCGCCGCGTCCGCGCGGCAGTCGCGGCAGAAGCATGACGACGGCGGCGACGCCGCGACGGCCAATGCGGTGGCAGGCGCGCGCGCGGGTGCGGTCATGGCGGGTCGCCGCGGGCGCCGCCGAGCACGCCGCGCGCCCGCACCACGTCGCGCGCATCGATGCCGTTCTGCTCGGCGAAGGCCTGCAGCAGGGAATCGCTGCCGGCGAGGTGATCGAGCACACCGGCGAGGAAGTTAGGCTCGCGCGCTGCCACGCGCAGCGAGTCGGGGCCAAGCCCGGTCAGTGCGAGGAATTGGCCGAGCCGATCCGGCGCCCCGGCGATGAAGCTAAGCGCCTGAATCGCCACCGTTTCGGCCGATTCCTTGGTCATGTCAGCAGTGCGCGCCATCGGCCAGCCGTTTGCGTTTCCGTAACATATCGGCACTAGGTTTTTTCTACCATGTCCGAGACCGTGCCGGGGGTATGCAGCCTGCGGTCCTATGGGGATTCTTGGACATCGGCCGCTGCCGAAAGGGTGGGGATGGCCAAGACCGTCATGATCGTGGAGGACAACGAGCTCAACATGAAGCTCTTTCACGATCTGTTGGAAGCGCACGGCTACCACACGGTCGGCACCCGCAACGGGATCGAGGCGCTCGATCTGGCCCGCAAGCACCGCCCCGATCTGATCCTGATGGACATCCAGCTGCCCGAAGTGTCCGGCCTCGAAGTGACCAAGTGGCTGAAGGAAGACGCCGAGCTGAAAAGTATTCCGGTCGTCGCCGTCACCGCCTTCGCCATGAAGGGCGACGAGGAGCGCATCCGCGAGGGCGGCTGCGAGGCTTATCTGTCGAAACCGATCTCGGTCGGCAAGTTCATCGAGACCATCCGTCATTTTCTTGGCAATGCCTGAGGGAGATCGGCGATGACTGCTCGCGTTCTTGTCGTCGACGACGTGCCGGCGAATGTAAAGCTGCTCGAGGCGCGCCTCTCGGCCGAATATTTCGACGTGCTCACCGCAATGAGCGGCAAGGAAGCGCTGGCGATTTGCGAGCGCGCCGAGTGTGACATCGTCTTGCTAGACGTGATGATGCCCGACATGGATGGGTTCGAGGTGTGCCGCCGCCTCAAGAGCCACCCGACCATGCACCATATTCCGGTGGTGATGGTCACAGCGCTCGATCAGCCGTCCGACCGCGTGCGGGGACTGCAGGCCGGCGCCGACGATTTCCTGACTAAGCCGGTATCGGATGTAGCGCTGATCGCCCGGGTTCGCTCGCTGTCGCGCCTCAAGATGATGACCGACGAATTGCGCATGCGTGCGGTAACCTCGCGCGATATCGGCATCGAGAGCCCGGAGCGCGAGGCGCTCGCCGAGGCCGGTCGCAACGGACGCATCCTGATCGTCGATGATCGCCCTTCGTCGCACGAGCGCATCACCGCCATGCTGGGTGGCGAGCATAGCGTGGAAATCGAGGCGGACCCCAACGCTGCGCTGTTCCACGTCGCCGAAGGCAATTATGACCTTCTCATCGTGTCGCTCGGTCTGGAGAATTTCGACGGTCTGCGCTTTTGCAGCCAGATGCGCTCGCTCGATCGCACCCGCAATGTGCCGATCCTGGCGATCGCCGAAGCGGACAACACCAGCCGGCTGGTGCGCGCCCTTGAGATCGGGGTGAACGACTATCTGTCGCGGCCGATCGACAAGAACGAGCTGTTGGCACGGGTCCGCACCCAAATTCGCAAGAAGCGCTATACCGAACGCTTGCGTGACAATGTGCAGCTGTCGATCGAAATGGCGATCACTGATGCGCTTACCGGGCTTTATAACCGCCGCTATATGGAAACCCACGTCGAGACCCTGGTGGAGCAGGCGGCCACGCGCAGCAAGCCGCTGGCGGTTCTGGTGCTGGACATCGACTACTTCAAGTCGGTCAATGACACCCACGGTCACGATGCCGGAGACGACGTGCTGCGCGAATTCGCGCTCCGCATCCGCAAGTCGATCCGCGGCATCGATCTCGCCTGCCGCTTCGGCGGCGAAGAATTTGTCGTGGTGATGCCGGAGACCGACATCGCGGTCGCCACCATGGTGGCCGAGCGGCTGCGGCGGCGGATCGCCAACGAACCGTTCCCGATCCAGCAGGGCAAGCGCAGCCTCGAAGTCACGATCTCGATCGGCATCGCAGCCCTTGGTCCGCAGGACAATGCGGCGGCCGTGCTCAAGCGCGCCGACCAGGCGCTGTACCGGGCCAAGCGCGACGGCCGCAACCGGGTGGTTCCCGACGCTGCCTGAGGCGGGGCCGACACGGGCAACCTTAATTGTTGGGGTTGACCGGATTCTCTTCGCTATCCACACGCTAACTTGTTGATTTCCGAGGTGGTTGCGGTAGCCTGTGGCTGTGGGGCAGCGAGCGTCCGGCCGCGGCGGCCAGACCCGAAACCTGTCCACCTATCTCTTTGATAACCCTACGGAGTGCTCAGGTCCGCCGCATCTCCTGGGTCCGTGGGGTTCGGCCGGTTCGGGAGTGGCACGAGTGGCCTCCTCATGGCGCCGCTCCCGGCCGGCCACCTTTGTCCACAGGGCCGACCAAGGGCCGACCAAGGGCCGACCAAGGCGCCCGACCAAGGGGCGCCCAAGAGGTCTCCAACAGGGCGCCCGTGCTTCATGAGCTAAAAACGGCGCCCAGAGGCGCCGGTTTTTATCAAAAGGGCACCCCTGAAGGGGCGCCCGCCTTTCTAGCAGGGCCGTATTACTTGATTTTGGCCTCGCGAAACTCGACGTGCTTCTTGACGACCGGATCGTATTTCTTCTTGACCAGTTTGTCGGTCATGGTGCGCGAGTTCTTCTTGGCTACATAATAGAATCCGGTGTCCGCGCTCGACACCAGCTTGACCTTGATCGTGGTGGCCTTGGCCATAACAAACCTCGTAATCGCGGGACAAGCCCGCATGGGTTGCGGCGAACCTAGCGATCGTCGCGGTAAAGTCAAGAAACCGGACGCGGATTATCGAGCCTTCTCAAAGCAGGTCGCGCACGAAGCGGCCGCGCGCCCAACGATAGAATGGAACCGGTAGATCGGGGCGGAAGCCGGCGGCAATGCGCGCGTCGAGATCCTCAAGCACGATCTCGGTGATCATCGGCAGATCGAGTTGCCGGGCCTCCGCCAGAGGTATCCAGACCAGCTCAACGAGTTCGGCATCGGGCCCGATGACGCCCTCGATCCGGTGCGCGACGTCGCTGATATCGGCTGCGAAAAAGCGGCAGTCGAAACGCCGGATACGCCGCGGCGGCGTAATCGCCCGAGCGATGAAGTGCATCGGCTCGAGATCGGGAAGGAATCCCGCGGCGACATAGCCGGCCCAATGCTCATTAGGCGCATTCGCTGACTGGTGATGCTTCCTGCCGAGGAGAAGACCGGTTTCCTCGAAGGTTTCGCGGATGGCCGCGAGCGCATAGCCGCGCGCCTTGTCCGGGCTCGGCCGCTGTGCGGACCTCATCAGACGCGTTTCGGTCGCGGCATCGAGCTGGGTGGCAACCGGCATGCGACGGTCGGCGGTCTCGACCCGGCCACCCGGAAAGACGAATTTTCCCGGCATGAATTTGTGCCCGTGATGACGGCGGCCCAGCAACACTTTGGGAGCGGCGCCCGAGCGGTCGATCAAGATCAGCGTGGCGGAATCCCGCGGCGGCTGGTTCGGATGCGAGTCGTCGCGTTCCGACTCAGTCAGGCGTTCCGTGCGCCGGACCAGCGCCTCGGTCAGTCTGCTCGCCTTGTCGTTCATCGGCGCCGTTCGATCACGCGGGTGGGGGCCAGCATCGGCTCGTCCTCCGGATCGCCGGAGCCGAAGCCGTGCATCCGTTGCACCCATTGCCAGGCCACGATCGCTCCTTTGATCGGCTGCAGCAGAGCCAACGACATCGCGAACGTCAACGGCAGCCAGATTGAGAAGTGCAGCCAGAACGGCGGTGCGTAGGCAATCTCCGCCGCCAACGCCGACGGCACCACGAAATGTCCGACGATCAGGATGACGAAATAGGCCGGGGCATCGTCGGCGCGGTGATGATGCAGGGTCTCGCCGCAGGCCGGACAACGGTCGGCAACCTTGAGAAAGGCGCGGAACATCCGCCCGACACCGCAGTTCGGACAGCTCCCGCGCAGGCCGCGCAACATGGCGGTCCAGCCATCGCGCACGGAAGATTGACAGCGTTCGGTCATACTCTCGTCCTTGAGTGTCGCCCGCCGCGCTTGTGCGCGCGTCCAGGCATTGCCTTCCGTTCCTGTGCCCTGCCGGGAAACCGGCGATGACGTTTGAGCGCAGGGTCGCGCGTTCCTTCCGACAGCAGTTCGAACCGTAATGCTCCGGCAACCGGTGCGGCTTCGACCAGCCGCACGCTGACCCGATCGCCAAGCCGGTGGGTCTCACCGCTGCTATCGCCGATCAAAGCGTGCCGGTCTTCGTGATAACGGAAATACTCTGCGCCGACCGTGCGCGCGGGGATAAATCCATCGGCGCTGGTATGGTCCAGCTTGACGAACAATCCGGCGCGGGTAACGCCCGAAATGCGACCTTCAAACGTCGCACCGATGCGGTCGGCAAGAAAATGCGCGATCAGCCGGTCGTTCGTCTCGCGCTCCGCTTTCATCGCCCGGCGTTCGGCCGCCGAGATGGTGGCGGAAATCTCGCCGAGGCTGCGCTGGTCCTGCTCCGGCGGCAGCCCGTCGGCGCCCAGCTTGACCCCGCGAATGAGCGCGCGATGCACGATGAGATCGGAATAGCGGCGGATCGGCGAGGTAAAATGTGCATAGCGCCGTAGGTTCAAGCCGAAATGCCCGTAGTTCTCGGCGGCATATTCGGCCTGCGCCTGGGTGCGCAGCACCACCTCGTTGACCAGCGTCTCGTTATCGCTGCCCTTGACGCGCGCGAGGATGCCATTGAACTGGCCGGGGCGCAGCACGCCGCCTTTCGGCAGCGAGATGTCGAGCGTGCGCAGGAACTCGCGCAGCGCATTGATCCGCTCCGGGTCCGGTTCGTCGTGCACGCGATAGATCAGCGGGACCTGCGCGCGTTCGAGCGTCTCCGCGGCCGCGACATTGGCCAGGATCATGAATTCTTCGATCAATCGATGCGCGTCGAGACGCTCGGGCGTCACCACCCGATCGACGGTTCCGTCGGGTTTCAGGACGATCTTTCGTTCCGGCAGGTCGAGGTCGAGCGGCGCCCGCTCCTCACGCGCATGTTTCAGTGTGCGGTAAGCGGCATAGAGCGGTTCCAGGACCGGGTGCAGCAGCGGTCCGGTGGTCTCGTCCGGCCGTCCGTCGATGGCGTCCTGCGCCTGCTGATAGTGGAGTTTCGCTGCCGAACGCATCAGCACGCGATGAAAGCCGTGCGACCGCTTCCGCCCGTCGGAGCCGACCACCATCCGCACCGCCAGCGCCGCCCGGTCCTCGTGCGGCCTGAGCGAGCACAGATCGTTGGAAATGCGCTCCGGCAGCATTGGAACGACCCGGTCTGGAAAATACACCGAATTGCCGCGGATCAAGGCCTCGCGGTCGAGCGCCGATCCGGGCCGGACATAGTGCGCCACGTCGGAGATCGCGACCGTGAGGATAAAACCGCCGCGGTTGCCGGGATCGCTGTCCGGCGTCGCATGCACCGCGTCGTCGTGATCCTTGGCGTCGACCGGGTCGATGGTGACCAGCGGCAATTCACGCCAGTCCTCGCGTCCGGCAGGACTGACGGCACTGGCCGCCTCGGCTTCCTTCACCGCTGCCGGCGGAAAGACATGGGGGATGGCGTGGGCGTGAATCGCGATCTGGCTGACCGCGCGCTCACTCTTGAGCGAGCCAAGACGCTCCTGAACGCGCGCGGTCGCGAGGCCGTATCCGGTGCGGCGCGACACCTCGACAGCGACGAGATCGCCGTCGGTGGCGCTGGCGCTCGCGCCGGACGGGATCGTGAGCTCCTGGCCGAGTTGTTTCTTGTCGATCGGCACGAGCCGCCCACCGCCGCCCGGCAGCGCCCGGAAAATGCCCAGCACGCGCTGCCTGGCGCGGTCGATCACCTTGATCACCCGCCCGCTGTGGCGGACGGCATCGTTCTCCTCGCCGCTCTCCTGCACGCGCAGCAGCGCGCGGTCTCCGACGCCGGCAACCTCGCCGGGCTTGGCGCGGCGCGGGACATGCACACGGATCTTGGGAGCCGCGCCGTGCGCCTCCTCATCCCATTCGGTCGGCGTGGCGATCAATTCCCCATCGGCATCGCGTCCACCGATATCGGCGAGCACGACATGGGGCAGGGTGCCGGGATGGTGCAGCTTCTTGCGCCGGCTCTCGATGCGGCCTTCGTCGGCCAGTTCGCGCAGCATGCGCTTGAGCGCGGCGCGGTCGGCATTCTTCAGGCCGAAGGCGCGCGCCAGCTCGCGGGTGCCGACGCGGCCTTTGTGTTCGCCAATGAAAGCGAGGAGTTCCGTCTTGCTCGGGAACGGCGGTTTGGTGGAGGGCTGTTTCACAAAATAATTCGGTCTGCGAGGATGCTCGCTTACCACCAAAATAGTAATCGCCAGCCCATTTTGCCAGCCTGAACCATGAGCTGGTTCATCTGAATCGGCTCATGATTGAGCTCATGGTTCGAGCTTTCAGCGCTTGGCCGTCAACGCTTGGCTGTCCGGGCCTTGCGTTCGGATTTGGCCTTGGCCGCCATGGCGGCCGGCTGCGCGGCTGCGCGCGCGGGTTTAGGCGCGCTCGCGCGCGCAGTCTTGGGTGCGCCCTTGCGCGGTGCGCTGCGTCGCTTGGAAGGCGCCTTACCCTTGCCCTTGCCGGTGCCGCTGGCGGCCCGGGCGTCGAGCAGCGGGAGCGCCTGTTCCAGCGTGACCGTCTCCGGCGTCATATCGGAGGGTAGCGTGGCGTTCACGCCGTCATGGCTGACATAGGGGCCATAGCGCCCTTTCTTGACCACGACGGGACCGCCCTTGTCGGGATGGTCGCCCAGCGGCCGGCCGGGATCGGCGCCGAAGCGGCGGCCTTTGCCCGGGTTGAGCTTTTTCTCGGCGATCAAGGTCACCGCCCGATTGAGGCCGATGGTCAGGACATCCTCGCCCGCGTCGATATTGGCGTAGGTCTTGCCGTGCTGCACGTAAGGTCCGAACCGTCCGACCCCGGCCAGGATCGGCTCCTTGTCTTCGGGATGCTTGCCGACCTCGCGCGGGAGCGACAACAGGCCAAGCGCGCGCTCGAGATCGACGTCATCCGGCGCCAGGCTTTTCGGCAGCCCGGCGCGCTTCGGCTTCTCGCCGTCGACCGCTTCGCCGAGCTGCACATAGGGCCCGAAGCGGCCCGAGCGCAGCGTCACTTCCAGACCGGTCACCGGGTCTTCGCCCAGCTTCTTCATGCCACCGTCAGGCACGCCGTCGGCGGAAACCGAAAGCTGTCGGGTGTAGCGGCATTCGGGATAATTGGTGCAGCCGATGAAGCCGCCGAACTTGCCGAGCTTGAGCGAAAGCTCACCGCTTTCGCAATTCGGACATTTGCGTGGGGCGATGCCGTCGGTGCGCGGCGGGAACAGATGCGGCGCCAGCATCTCGTTGAGCGCGTCGATCACCTGGCCGATGCGCAAGTCCTTGATCTCGCCGACTGCGGCGGAAAATTCGCGCCAGAAGTCGCGCAGCAGATCGCGCCACGCCAGCTCGTTGTTGGAGATGCGGTCGAGCTGTTCCTCGAGCCCGGCGGTGAAATCGTATTCCACATAGCGCGCGAAGAAGCTTTCCAGGAAGGCGGTGAGCACGCGTCCTTTGTCCTCGGGGACCAGGCGCTTGCGGTCGATGCGCACATAGCCGCGGTCCCGCAGCACCTGCAGGATCGACGCATAGGTCGAAGGCCGCCCGATGCCGAGCTCCTCCATGCGCTTGACCAGCGAGGCTTCCGAATAGCGCGGCGGCGGCTCGGTGAAATGCTGGCTGGCGTCGATCGATTGCTTGGCCAGCGCTTCGCCCTGGTTGATCTCCGGCAGGCGGGCTTCATCGTCGTCGCCGTCGGCCGACTGATTGGGGTCGTCCTGGTCTTCCCGGTAGAGCTTGAGGAAGCCGTCGAATTTTATCACCTGTCCGGTGGCGCGCAGCTCAAGGACGCGCCCACCGACATTGGCGGCGATGTCCACCGTGGTGCGCTCGAGCTCGGCCGACTGCATCTGGCTGGCGACGGCGCGGTTCCAGATCAATTCGTAGAGCCTTGCCTGATCCCGGTCGACGGCGCGACCGACGGTGCGGGGGCTGCGGGAGGCGTCGGTCGGACGAATCGCCTCGTGGGCTTCCTGGGCGTTCTTCGACTTGGTCTGATAGGTGCGGGGGGCGCCGGGAACATAGTCCGCGCCATAGTCCTGGCCGATCATCCGCCGGATCGAGGTGACGGCTTCGGGATCCATGTCGACGCCATCGGTCCGCATATAGGTGATGAGGCCAACGGTCTCGCCATCGATGTCGATGCCTTCATAGAGCCGTTGCGCCAGCCGCATGGTGTGGGCGGGGGCGAAGCCGAGCTTGCGGCTGGCTTCCTGTTGCAGGGTCGAGGTCGTGAACGGGGGAGGCGGATTGCGCCGGGCAGGCTTCGCCTCGACCGATGCAGCTTTGAAGGCGGCGGTGTCGAGCGCGCGTTTGAAATCCTCTGCTTCCGCGCCGGAACCGATATCGAGGCGCTGGATCTTCTTGCCGTCGGCGCCAATGAGGCGCGCCTCGAACGCGTCGCCGCGCGGCGTCGCCAGCTTCGCCACCAGCGACCAGTATTCGCGCGCGACGAATTTCTCGATCTCCAGCTCGCGATCGCAGACCAGGCGCAACGCCACCGACTGCACGCGCCCGGCCGAGCGCGCGCCCGGCAGCTTGCGCCACAGCACCGGCGACAGCGTGAAACCGACCAGATAGTCGAGCGCGCGACGCGCCAGATAGGCGTCGACCAGCGCGTTGTCGATTTCGCGCGGATGCTTCATCGCCTCCAGCACGGCCTGCTTGGTGATGGCGTTGAAGACGACGCGCTCGACGGTCTGTTTCTTGAGCGCGTTGTTCTCCTTCAGCACTTCCAGCACGTGCCAGGAAATCGCCTCGCCCTCGCGGTCGGGGTCGGTGGCCAGGATCAGCTTGCTGGCGCCCTTGACCGCCCGGGAGATGTCGTTGAGGCGCTTCTGGGACTTGGCGTCGACCTCCCAAAGCATGCGGAAATCGGCCGCCGGATCGACCGAGCCGTCCTTGGCCGGCAGGTCACGGACATGGCCGAAAGACGCCAATACCTCATAGCCCGGGCCCAGATATTTGTTGATGGTCTTGGCCTTGGCCGGTGATTCAACAACGACAATATTCATTTGATTCCATGGATTTAGCGGCCGGAACTGCCCCTTTCCAAGAGCGGAATCGGCCGCGCGGTCGCGGCGAACATGGGGAGGTGACCCCCCGGTGTCAAACGAGGCCCCGTCGCCCCGATCGCCAGGCAAGGTCGCCGAAAAGGGTAAAGAAGCAGTCGCGAGGCTTTTCTATGGCCACAACCAGGGGAAGAAATAGCGCGATAGATGCCCGTTGTGCGATAGGTCCCTCTATCCCGGCAGGTCAGATCAGCGAAACCAGCCCGCCGGCCTGACGTTCCAGGCGCCCGGCGATTTCCAGCTCGAGCAGCACCGTCCGCACCACCGCCGGCGAGCTTCCGGACAACCGGATCAGGTCGTCGATCAGGACCGGGGTCGGTCCGAGCAATCCGACGATCCGCTCGCGCTCATCGCCCGCCGCCGTTGCAGGCGGTGTCGGTGATGGCGGTTCCGGTTCTTCAACAGGCGGCGCCTCGAACTGTCCCAGGATCGGACGCAGCACCGCGATCACGTCCTCCGCCTCGGTGATCAAGGTGGCGCCTTGTTTCAGTAAGCTGTTGCTGCCTTCGGCGCGTGGATCGAGCGGGGAGCCCGGCACTGCGAACACCTCGCGGCCCTGTTCGAGCGCCAGCCGTGCCGTGATCAGAGAGCCGGAGCGCCGCGCCGCTTCGATCACCACGACGCCGACCGCGAGTCCCGATATCAACCGGTTGCGGCGGGGAAAGTCGCGGCTGCGCGGCTCCCAGCCGAATGGCATTTCGGAGAGCGCAACGCCCTCGTGCAGGATGCTGTCCAGCAGGTCGGCATGTTCCGGTGGATAGACGCGGTCATGTCCGCCGGCGAGCACGGCAATCGTCCCGGTCGCCAGACTTGCGCGGTGAGCGGCCGCGTCGATGCCGCGCGCCAAGCCGGAGACGATCGCAAAGCCGGCTTGGCCGAGTTCGCGCGCCAGCCGTTCGGCAAACTTGACGCCGGCGGCCGATGCATTACGCGCGCCGACGACTGCGACCGTGGGCAGGGAAAGTACCGAAAGCTTTCCACGCAAGGCTACGATCGGCGGCGCATCGTCGATCATCTGCAGGCGGAGCGGATAATCGGCCTCGCCGAGCGCGACAAAAGTGGCGCCGAACTCGCGCGCCGCATCCATTTCGCGCTCGGCGTCCGCGCGCGGATAGATCCGGGCGGGTCCGCTCGCGCCGCCGCGGCGCGCCAGGTCGGGCAAAGCGGCGAGCGCGGCACGCGCCCCGCCATAGTGATTGACCAAGGCGCGAAAGGTGCGCGGCCCGATATTGTCGCTGCGAATGAGCCGCAGCCAGTCGAGCCGCTGCTCGTCGGTGAGATGGACGCTTTTTGTCTCGGTCAAGCGCGCCCCCGCGGTCCCGGCCTCCGAAACCTTTCCGTCAGTGGATGTCGTTGGTCGAGGGAGGATTCAGCAGAACCCACACCCGGTGGCAGCGCGGACCGACCTCCAGGCACTTCTTGTCGATACCGCGCATCGACCACAGGTCCGGGCCGAGATTGGGCACGTCCTCGATCTCCTTTGCCAAGGTGGCGATGGTGCTCAATTCCTGCTGGATCGCCGCAGCGGTATTGGGACTGACGACCTTGGCCCCGTGCGGCACGTCGGTATTCGACAATACGTCGCCGGTTCCCACCAATGCGGCAATGCGCTGGCAATGCTGGCGCATCTCCTGGCACTTCTTGTCCATCGCCCGCATGGTCCACAGGTCGGGCCCGAAATTGGGCACCTCCTCGATTTCCTTTGCGGTTGCCGCCATCCGGTTCAGGCGGTCGTTGATTTCGTGGACCTGCTGCGCATTGAGCATGCTCTTCCCCTCCAGCGCGTTCCCTCGGTCAGTCGTGCAACCGGCCTTATACCACTTGATACCCTTTGGGCGTTCAGCTTGCCCGGGGCGCAGGGGCGGCACGGCCGATTTTCTGTTCCGTCCCGGCGATCAGCCGCGCGATGTTGCCGCGGTGCTTGATCCATAACAGCACGGTGAGGAGCGCGAACAGCTGCGCCTCCTGGCGGTTGCCGATCATCCAGAGCGCCACCGGCGTGGCGGCGCTGGCTAAGAGGCCGGACAGCGATGAGTAACGAGTCACGGCCGCACTCGCGAGCCAGACCAGGCCGAAGGTTACGAACGCAATCCAGACATCGGCAATGAAGCCGAAGCCGAGCAGGATCCCGATATAGGTGGCCACGCCCTTGCCGCCGCGGAATTTCAGCCAGACCGGAAACAGATGGCCGAGAAAGGCGCCGAGCGCCGCCAGTACCGCGAGATCCTGTCCGTAGAAGTAAAAGGTGAGGACGACGGCGAGGGTGCCCTTGAGCATGTCGCCCATCAGCGTCGCGGCGGCCAGCGCCTTGCGCCCGGTGCGCAGCACATTGGTGGCGCCGATATTGCCCGAGCCGATGGAGCGGATGTCTTGCGTGCCGGCCAGCCGGGTGACGATCATGCCGAACGGGATCGAGCCGAGCAGATAACCGAAGGCCAGCGCCGCCGCGTAATAGGGCAAAGCCAGCGACCAGTTGATCGGATACAGCATCGGCGCCCAGCCTTGTGGGAGCCTTTGATTGCTCCCGCGCAAAACCTACCGATGCGTTGCCCGCAGAGCAACGTCTGCGAACGGAGCAATGTCAGGAACGGGACATCAGGAGCGGGATCTGGCGCCGTCCCGCTTAGGCGGTTTGGCTGCGGCCGGGCTGCGCTTGCTGTGAAATCCGGCCGCCACCGCCTCGGCTTCGCCGGCAAACACCACCAGTTCTTTGAGGCTTTGATCGCTTTGCAGCGCCGTCGGATCGTCGGTGAACCATTTGTGCTTTTTACTGGCGACCACGAAGCGCTCGCTGTCGCTCTCGCAATAGGCGCATCGCAGCCTGCAGCCGCCGGCTGGAGACTTCACCACATAGAATTTATTGCGCACATACTGGATTTCCATCGGATCGTGCGCGATGCAATTGGCATTCGGGCAGCGCATGCCGATGCCGACCGGCTGGTCGTAAAGCGCAAATTTCCGCTGCTCGAAACCGTCCGCAAACTTCTGCAGCGACTTGGCTTTGATGCCGAGCAGCAGCGAGATCAGCGCCATACGGACCGGAACGCCATAGGCCGCCTGCTCGAAATAGACCGCGCGGCGGTCCGAATCGAGCGATACGTCGAGCTCACCGACGCGCGGCAGCGGATGCAGCACGCTGGCGTCGGAATATTTCGGCTCTTTCAGGAATTTTGCGTCGATCTTCGGATAGGGCTGGTCCTTGTCGGTCCAGCGTTCCTTCTGGAAGCGGGTCACATAGACGGCATCAACCTTTTTTTCCACGACGTCGAGATTGAAATCGATCTCCGGGCCGGCGAACAGCGATTGCTGATGCGGCTCTTCCGGGGTGACGTACAAAGCGTCGATCGGCTCGCCTTCCACCTTCGGCCGCGAAACGACCTGGCAGCGGAATTCCTCGCGCAGCCGCCGGTCGACATGGGCCGGCAGTTCCATCCCCTTGGCGGCCATCGGCACGATGGTGGCGCCGAAGCGCGCCAGCGCATAGACGAAGGAGTGGATGGTGCGGCTGCCCTTGAGGTCGCCCGATATCGCCACCTTCAGGTTTTTCAGCGACTTGTTCTTTTTCTTGAGCGTGAAAATGTCGCACAGCGTCTGGGTGGGATGTTCGTGACTGCCGTCGCCGCCGTTGATCACCGGAACCGGCGAATAGTCGGCGGCCAGCCGGGCGGCGCCGTCGCGCGGGTGGCGGATCACGATGATGTCCGCGTAATTGGCGATCACCCGAACCGAGTCGGCCAGGCTTTCGCCTTTTGCCGCCGAGCTGGTGGCAGGGTCAGCGCTGGTGATGACGTCGCCACCCAGCCGGTGCATGGCGCTTTCGAACGAGAGGCGGGTGCGGGTGCTCGGCTCGTAGAACAGGCTGGCCAGGATGAAGTTGGTCGCCACCTTGGTGCCGCGGCCGATGCGATAGGGAAAATGCGGGTCGGGAAGCTCGTTCAAATAGGACTGCGCCAGCTCGAAGATCGTCTCGATATCTTTGTCGGAAAGATCGTTGATCGAGATGACGTGCCGCGTGGCTGGGTGAGCTTTAGACGCCATGGCTGGCCAAACGGGTGTCGTCGGGCTCGGGGCGGAATTCACCCTCTCCACGCGCCAATTCCGCGCCCGCCGACAGGTTCCGCCGTTCCGGGCGGAGGGAGGTTTTGCTGCCAATGTCCACTAAAGCGGCATCTATAGGCACACGGGCATGCGCGGGCAAGGCGCATCTCCGGCAGTCCACATGCGTGTGGCGGAAAGGTTAGCTAATCGTCAGGGCCGGACCGCGGCCGTGGTAATATGGGGCAGGGAGATCAGCATGGTCGCGCCCGGACGCCCTGCCGCTCAGGAAAGCCAGGACGAGAGCCTGAACCAGACGCCGCCCTACGAGGACGTCGATCTTTTTGCCAGCGACCGGCCGCTGCAAGATGCCGTGCGGGCGAACGGCGCCGCCGGCGAAGCCGAGGGGCTGTCCGCCTTCGGACGGCGCTGGGGCGCCGCCGGGATGTTCGATCTCGGCCGCCAAGCCAACGAAAATCCGCCGCGTCTGGAGATTTTCGACGCCCAGGGATTCCGCCGGGACATTGTGGAATTCCATCCGGCCTACCATCGCCTGATGGGCGAGAGCGTCGCTGCCGGCCTGCATGCATCGACCTGGCGCGACGATGCGCAGCCGGCGGCTGTGCCGGCACAGGTCGTCCGCGCCGCGTGCTTCTATATGGCGGCCCAGGTCGAGACCGGACATCTCTGCCCGCTCACCATGACGCGGGCGGCGGTCGCGGCACTCGCACTCGAACCGGCGCTGGCCGGTAAAATTATTCCGAAGATCGTCACCCGCTACTATGACCCGAGCTTCCGGCCGTGGTGGGAGAAGAGCGGCATCACGCTGGGAATGGGCATGACCGAGCGGCAGGGCGGCACCGACGTGCGCAGCAACACCACCTCTGCCGTGCCGGCCGGCGACGGCTATGCGATCACCGGGCAGAAGTGGTTCATGTCGGCGCCGATGTGCGACGCCTTTTTAGTTTTGGCGCAGGCGCCGGGCGGGCTGACCTGCTTTCTGATGCCGCGTTTCCGACCGGACGGATCGGTCAACGCTTTGCAATTCCAGCGCCTGAAGAACAAGCTCGGCAATCGTTCCAATGCATCCTCGGAAGTCGAGTTCGCCGGCGCGTTCGCCTGGCGGGTCGGCGAGGAGGGCCGCGGCGTGCGCACCATCCTGCAGATGGTGCAACTCACCCGGCTCGATTGCGCCATCGCCTCGGCCGGGTTGATGCGCATGGCGCTGGCGCAGGCGGTGCATCATGCGCGGCATCGCATCGTTTTCCAGAAGCATCTGATCGAGCAGCCGATGATGCGATCGGTGCTGGCGGACATGGCGCTCGAGACCGAGGCGGCGGTGGCCTTGGTGATGCGCTTGTGCCGCTCATTCGATCTGGCCGTCAGCGATCCGCAGGAAGCGGCGCGCGCCCGCATCCTCACGCCGGCGGTGAAATACTGGGTGTGCAAGACGGCGCCGGGCCTGACCTATGAGGCAATGGAGTGTCTGGGCGGCAACGGCTATGTGGAAGACAGCCTGCTGCCGCGGCTCTATCGCGAGGCGCCGGTGAACGCCATCTGGGAAGGCTCGGGCAATGTGATGTGCCTCGACGTGTTGCGCGCGATGAGTGGCGAGGGCGATGCGGTGCTGAGCGCGCTCGCCGGAGAGGCCGCCGGGCTGCCGGACGTGAGCGATTCGGTCGCGTTCATTCGGACCGCGTTGCAGGCGCCGGACGCGGAAGCCAAGGCGCGTGCGGCGGTGGAGTGTTTGACCATTCTTGCGGCCGCTGCTGCCCTGCAGGCAACCGGCCAGGCGGACAGCGCTGAAGCCTATGCGCGCACCCGGCTGGGCGGGCGCGCTGCGATGTTCGGCGCTTCCGATCTGTCGACAAAGGAGGCTGAGCGCCTGCTCGACCGGGCGCTCGCGGCGTAGGGAATTGTGTCGCCGGCTAGTGTGGCGGTTCAGAAGTCCCCCATTCCTTGCGGCCGGGTCGGTAGGGAACTTCTGAACCAAAGCCACACTAGCAACGTTATGATTCCCAGTGTCCCTTTGAATCCGAAGTTCGCAAGAGCGCTTGCGGCACAAGAGCGCTCGCCGCAGGTGCGGGCGAACTTCGGATTCGGGGCACTGGGCAAGATTGCGCCGGCTTTGCGCGCGCGTGCACACGCACGTTTTTGTGAGGCCATTTTCTACTTACGCAAAGACAAATCCGGAACCTGTTCATGGCCAAGCGATTGACGTGATGTGCATGGGCCGTGCGCAGCGCGCAACGGCGAGACCTTCACCAACAAGATGCGGAACAGGAGCCCTCTATGAACAGATTTATTAAACCTGCGCTGGTTCTCGGCTTTGCCGGGGCATTGGCGCTCAGTGCCGTCACGCCGTCCGATGCGCAATCGCGCCGCTCATGGCGAGGTCCCGGCCCCGCCATCGGCTTGGCAGCCGGCGCGTTCATCGCCGGCGCTGCCATTGCCAGCGCCAACACCTATTACGGCCCGAGCTACTACGAGCCCGGCTATTCCTATGGGCCGGGTTATGGCTACGGCCCGGGCCCGGGCTACGCTTATGCGCCGAGCTACGGTTATGCCGATGTTGACGCCTATGCCTATGCGCCCGGCCCTGTCTATGTGGCGCCGGCCTACCGGTCGCGCAGCTGGCAGTGTAACGACTTCCAGCAGCGCGACAGCGGCGCGTGCTGACCTGACGACACGTTGCGAATCAAAGATAAAGGCGGACGCAACGCGTCCGCCTTTATTGTTTTTCGTCTTGGTTTAAGCGCAGTAGCCGATCGAGCGCGCCTTGCAGGATGAAGGCGGCGGCATGCTGGTCGATGACCGCGGCGCGTTTTTTGCGGCTGGCATCGGCGGCGATCAGCTCGCGTTCGACCGCGACGGTGGATAGCCGCTCGTCCCACAGCCCGATCGGAAGTTCGGTGACGCGCGCGAGATTGCGTGCGAAGGCGCGCGCCGACTGCGCGCTCGGTCCTTCGCTGCCATCCATGTTGATCGGCAGGCCGAGGACGAAGCCGGCTGCCTTGCGTTCGCTTGCGAGCGCCAGCAGCCGGGCCGCATCCTCGGTAAATCGCGTGCGGCGGACGGTTTCGACGCCGGTCGCCAATCGACGGTCCGGATCACTGGTCGCCACGCCGATGGTCTTGCTGCCGAGATCAAGCCCGATCAGGGTGCCGCGCGCGGGCAACAGAGGCGCGATTTCGAGCAGGGGGAGAACCGGCGCGGGCATGCAGGACGCCTAGCATGGGCGGCCGGGAAGCAAAACCGCGACTGTTAAGGCTAGGCCCGGAGGGGTCTTGTCATCGACGTTATGCAACGGACGATCAGGATCGCGACGACAAGCGTCGCAACCAGGCCGGTCGGCGCCGGCACGATCGGATAGGCCAGCAACAACAGGGCCGCCGCTGCCAGCCCGCCGGGCTCGTAAGTGCGGAAACCTTCGGCGAGGCCAAGCCGGACCAGAAACGCCATCGGGACCGCCAGCGCCACCAGGTCGTAGATATAAAGGTAGGGCGTGACCAATAGCGTTGCGGTCGCCAACGCAGCGGCCTTGAGCTCGAAACGAATGTCACTGCGCCACAACATGCAAAGCGCCACTGCAATGACAGCGGTCAGCGCGCCGTGCAGGCCGTAGGCGAGGGCTTCGCTGCCGCCGAGCGCACGCACCAAACCGAACACGCTTTGCAACTTCCACAATCCGGCTTGCCCGTCGCTGAACACGACCAGCGCCGTCAGCGGGATTGATTCGAAAAATGCGCGCCAGGTCGCGGTGCCGAAGGCGAGCCACGAGGCGACCGCCAGTGCGCTTCCCACCGCCGCTGCGGTCCAAAACACCCGCCAGCGCCCGCTGGCGGCCAGCACCAGCGGAAACAGGATGCCGAACTGCGGCTTGTAGGTCAGCAGGCCGAGGAAAACGCCGGCCAGCACCGGCCGGCGCTGCATGAATCCGAGCGCGCCACCAAGCAGCGCCGCGGTCAAAAATCCATTCTGTCCGACCGACAGGTTCCACAAGGTGGCTGGAAACGCCACCGCCAACAGAACGCCGGTGCGGTGCCCCACAATGTGCCGCACCACCGCGGCATAGGCCGGCAGCGTCAGCACCATCCAGGTCAGGAAGGCGGCGTTGTAGGGAATCAGCGTAAGCAGCGCGGCCACGAACAGGAACGGCGGCGGATAGTGCCAGCCGTAATACAGGTCGAAGGCATGGCCGACGGCGGCGACTTGCGCGTCCTTGTGCACGTCCCAGTCATAGATGCCTGCCGGATGACCTTCGAGCGCCAACCGGCCCGCGGCCCATACATTCACGAAGTCGTTCTGGATGCTGTAGCCGCTCGTATCGATGAACCACAGTCCGTTGGCGAATGCAGCCGCGAGAAAAACCAGATAGGCGACGCCCAAGCCGAAACAGATGAATTCGACCGGACGGAGCGCGAGGGGGTCCGCGGGCAAACCAGGAGTGCGCTGCGATAGCCCGGACACTGTCATCAGGCGCAATTCTTCAAAAGCTGGGGCCGCCGGAATGCTTGATCCGACGGCCCAAACTATGCGGCCACGCTTGAGAAACCTTTAATCGGCGGGGTTCAAGGCCGCGCCGGGCGCCGGCGATAAGTTCTTCCGCAATGAAACGGTGCGCCGTCAGCGCGGCCGCTCGGTGCCTTTGACGGTGGTGCGCAGCATCAGCCGGCGCTGGGTCGAGGGAAAATCCGTGCGCGCATGCGAGGAACAGCGATTGTCCCAGAGCAGCAGGTCGCCCAGCCGCCATTCGTGCTCATAGATGAATTCGCGCTTCTCGGCGTGGTCGTAGACCGCGTGCAGCAGCGCTTCGCTTTCCTCCTGCGGCATGTCGACGACTTTCACGGTCATCAGCCGGTTCACATAAACCGCCTTCTTGCCGGTATCGTCGTGGGTGCGGAAAACCGGATGCACGCATTCGCTGAACGCTTCGGTGCCGCGGTCGTCGCCTTTCTGGGTCGAGCCGTAATTGTAATGGTGCAGCGCCTTGCGACCTTCGAGCTTGCCGCGCACGGCCGGGTCGAGCGTCTCGTAAGCGGCATAGCCACTGGCAAACAAGGTGTTGCCGCCCTTGGAGGGGATTTCGACCGAATAGAGCAGCGTCGCCTTGCTCGGGACTTCGGAGTGAATCATATCGTGGTGGAACATCATCTCGCCGTCGGGCAGGGCGCCGATCGGCTCGCCGTTCTCGCGGATATTGGAGATCAGCATGATGCCCGGCAGCATTTTCGAAAAACCCGCGGGCTGATATTTCGCCGGCCGGTGCAGATCGCCGAGCTGGCCGAAATAGCCGGTGACGCGGATCAGATCTTCCTGTTCCAGCTTCTGCCCGGGAAAAACGATCACCAGATGGTCGAGCCAAGCCTGGTAGATTGCGCGCACCGTGGCCTCGTCGGGTTTCTCCCGCAGATCGATGCCGCGGATCTCGGCGCCGATATGCTTGGTCAGAGGAACGACGTCGAGGCGGGTTTTGGTCAGGGCATCCATCACGATTCTCCCAGGGGTCTCTGGCTTTTCCGCGATCCTAGGCAGCCGGGCGCGGGCGCGCAACGGCCGTCTCGGCAGGCCACCCATGCGGCACAATGGCTCCAGGTTGACAGCCGACCGGCCGCTGCCACTATCGGTTTGGATGCAACACCCTAAAAACAATCTCGCCGCCATTCCGGTCAGCGACATTTCCGCGTGCGGAGTGGTCGGTTATGCGGTCGATGCCAGCGAGCGGGCGCGGGCCTTGCGCGATGACTGCCTGCGCTGGCTGCCGGCCGCGGCGCGCCTGGTGCTGCCGGTGATCGACGGCGTGACGCGGCGCTGGCTGCTGCGTTCACGCTCGCCCTATGTTGCGGAGGTCGCCGCCATCGCCGGCGCCTTGGGCTATTCGGGCGTGTGGTTTCTCAACGGCTCCTATCAATGGGCCTGCACCGCGCTGGCGCGCGACGAGCAGGGTATTCCATGGCTGGCGCGCACCCTCGACTGGCCGTTTCCCGGCCTCGGCCGGCATGTCGAGGTGGCGCGCATGTGCGGCCGCGCCGGCGCCTTCGATAACGTGACATGGCCGGGATATGTCGGGGTGCTCACCGCGTCGGCGCCGGGCCGGTTCGCCGCGGCCATCAACCAGGCGCCGCTGTGGCGGCGCACGCGACATCCCTGGCTGCGGCCGTTCGATCTGGCGCTCAATGCATGGCGCACCTGGCGGCTGCGCTTCATCCCGCCGGATCATCTGCTGCGCGAAGTGTTCGAAACCTGCGGCAGCTACGCCGAAGCCAAAAGCCGACTGGAAACCACCCCGATCGCGCGGCCGGTGATCTACACTTTGGTCGGCTGCCAAGCCGGACAGCGTTGCGTGATCGAACGGACCGAGCAAGGCTTCGTCACCCACGACCGGAACACGCACGCGGCGAACGATTGGCTGCACCCCAAAGCGCCCTGGGAGGCGCGCGTCTGCAGCGAGTTTCTATTGATCCGCACCTACGACGAGGCCGCGGAGAACAGCCGCACCCGCCGCGAGGCGCTGGCCGACTGGCCGGGCTCGTTCGCGCGCGGCGGCTTCGATTGGGTGACGGCGCCCGTGCTCAATCCATTCACCCGCATTGCCGTGGAAATGTCGCCGGCGAGCGGAACGCTGCGCGTCACGGGATATGAGAAAACCGACGGCGACGAGCTGCCGCAACCGGTGACACTCGTCCTCGAACGGACCGCCGCGGCCGCGTAGGCCGCCGCGCGCTCATTCCGCGGCGATCAGCGCGCCCGCATGCTCGGCTTCCCCGTGTTCCAGCGCCGCCAGAATTTGCGCTACCAGGCCGCGCGCGGACTGCGCGCTCAGTTCCACCGCCACACGCTCGCGCGCGCCGTCGGCCTCACTGACGAAATCGATGGCGAGCGCGTGGTCGAGCGGGGCGTGGAAGGGATGGTCGTAATAGACATTGGCGGTATCGACCCGCATCCAGCCGTTCGGGCCCTTGGCGCTGCCGATGAGCGACGCTTTCTTGACGATGTAGGAACACATGTTGTTCTCCTGGCGATCGGTCTAAAGCATGATCCCGAAAAGTGGACACCGGTTTTCGGAAAAGATCATGCTCAAACAAGGAGCTAGAGCGTGATGGCGATTCAATCTGAAGCCATCACGCTCTAGCGCACAGCGTCGAGATGTTGGTCGAGAAACGCGAACACTTTCTTCCAGCCATCCATCGCCTGCTGCGGGCGGTAATTGGGATTGGTATTGTTGAAAAAGGCGTGGCCGGCGCCATCATAGCGGTGGAATTCGTAGTTCTTGCCGAGCTTCTTGAGCAGCGCTTCGTGCCGGTCGACCTGATTGGGTGAGGGACTCTTGTCGTCGTTGCCGAACAGCCCGAGCAGCGGCGCCTTCAGCTTCTCGGTGAGATCGATCGGCGCCACCGGACGCTTCTCGTTGATGTCGTCCGGATTGTCCGCGATCACCCGACCGCCCCAGCAATCGACCACCGCGTCGAGTTCCGGAATGCGGCATCCCGCAAGATAGGCGTGGCGTCCGCCGGAGCAGAAGCCGATCACGCCGACCTTGCCGTTCGAATTGGGCTGCGCGCGCAGGAACGCCATGGCGCCCGCCGCGTCGCCCACCACTTCGTCGTCGGAGGCGCCGCCGGCCGGCCGCGCACGCGCCGCGAGATCGTCGGGGCTGCCCGGGCCGAAGCGGAAATACAGATGCGGCGCAATCGCTGCATAGCCGTGATGCGCGAACTTGCGCACCACTTCGGTGATCCATTCGTCCCAGCCGGGCATGTGATGGATCACGACCATGCCCGGGAATTTCCCGGACCGCAGCGGGCGCGCGTAATAGGCCTCGCCCTGGTCGCCGTTGTGGCCGCGAAAAGAAACAGTCTCTGCCTGAAGAGCTTCATACGTCATTGCAACTCTCTGTCATTGCGTGCTGGGTTGGGATCGGGAGACGGGCCACACTTTGATTTATCTAAGGGCATTTGTGAAGGATGGCGTCGTAGACGTTGTCCTGGTCGGTGAATTCCAAGGTTTGATCAGGGCGCATCTTGAACGTCACGTCGCCGAGGATGAGGTTTGGTCCGCCGCTGTTGCACCCGAGATGCACAGCGATGGTGTTGCCCTCGCGTTTTTTGTCGAGGATCTCACACAGGCCCATGTTGGAATTGATGTCGCGCCGGGTGATGATGACGCGCAGTTCGGCCCGATCGGTGCCATCGCCCTTGCAGCGTTCGTTCTGCAGGTAGGTGCCGACAATGGGAAAGTCGTCCTCCGCGAATGCCGCGGTTGCAGCGGCTAGGATCAGGGCGAGCGCGGCAAATGGCCATATTCGGTCGGTCTTGCCCATCGGCACCCACCCTCGGTCGAAGCCACGCCGTTCCCGAGACTGTAGCCAATGTCGGGTAGGCGGAACAACCGCCGTATTGCCGCCCGGATGTTTCGCGTTCACACAAAGATCATTCGACCCGGGCTGCGAAATCCGTAGCATCCGCAGACCGGCGCCGTATTCCGTCGACGGGGAGGATAGCTCATGGACGCAAGCTTGAAGGCAGTGTTGGAACGCGACTCACCGGCTTCGACATCCGGCGGCGACCACAGCTATCTCGGCGCGACCCACGATCTCTACCGGCAGGCCGCGCTCGAGCCGGACACCGGCCTGTGCTGCACCACTACGCCGGTTTGGCAATTGCCCGAGCTTTGCATTCCGCAGCGCATGCTGTCGATGAACTACGGCTGCGGATCGACGGTGCATCCGCGCGATCTGGGCAACAGCCCGACCGTGCTTTACGTCGGCGTCGGCGGTGGAATGGAACTGCTGCAATTTTCCTATTTCAGCCGCCGCCCCGCAGCGGTGATCGGCGTCGATCTGATCGACGAAATGCTCGGCGCCTGCCGCGCCAATCTGCGGGAGGCGGAGCAGGGGAATGCCTGGTTCAAATCCGCCTTTGTGGATTTGCGCCGCGGCGACGCTCTGGCGCTGCCGGTCGACGACAGGTCGGTCGACGTCGCCGCGCAGAACTGCCTGTTCAATATCTTCCGCGAGAACGATCTCGCGCGCGCGCTGCAGGAAATGTATCGGGTGCTGAAGCCGCGCGGCCGCCTGCTGCTGTCCGATCCGGTTTGCCAGCAGACCATGCCGGCCGCGCTGCGCGACGACGACAGCCTGCGCGCCATGTGCCTGTCGGGCGCTATTCCGTTGCAGGACTATCTCGCGATTCTCACCGGCGTCGGATTCGGCACCGTGGAAGTACGCGCGCGGCGGCCCTACCGTGTCCTGGCCCCCGGCCGCTATGCGACGAACGAGCTCATCTATATCGAAAGCGTCGAAGTCTGCGCCATCAAGGACCCGATGCCCGCCGACGGCCCATGCATCTTCACCGGCAAGACCGTGATCTATTTCGGCGCGGACCACTTCGACGACGGCAAAGGCCATGTGATGGTGCCGAACGTGCCGATGGCGATTTGCGACAAGACCGCGGCGGCGCTGCGAGCGCTCGGCCGCGACGATCTGTTCATTTCGCCGTCGACCTGGTTCTACGACGGCGGCGGGTGCTGCTGACCACTCATGCGCTCATCTCGAAAAACCCAGTTTGGTTGCGGGACATTACGGGCCCGCGCGTTCCTGTGCGGTCTGGCGGTCATTGTTGCGACCGCGGCGGCAGCAACGGCCATCGCCGCCGACGCCGACATGGTGCGGTTGCCGGGCGGCGCCTTCACCATGGGCAGCGATCGCGGGCTTCCGGACGAGCGGCCGGCGCACCAAGTGACCTTGAAACCGTTCTCGATCGACCGCCGGACCGTAACCAATGCGGAATTCGCCGCCTTCCTCGAAAAGATCGGCGGCACCGCCAACAGCCGGGGACAAAATCTGTTCGACTGGGACGACGCCGACGCGCGGCTGCGCAAGCGCGACGGCCGCTGGCAGGCCGACAAGGGTTTCGAGCAGCATCCGGCGATCGAGATGAGCTGGTACGGCGCGCGCGACTATTGCCTGGCGCTGGGCCAGCGGCTGCCGACGGAGGCGGAGTGGGAATTTGCCGCGCGGGGCGCGCAAGGGCGCACATATCCGTGGGGTGAGGCTGCGCCGGATCCGACGCGGGCGCGCTATGGCTCCGGCTATGGCAGTACGGTTGCGGCCGGCTCGCTCAGCCGGGGCGCGACGCCCGAGGGCATCGTGGACCTCGCCGGCAATGTGCACCAATGGACGTCGAGCATGGCGCGGCCCTATCCCTACCGGATCGATGACGGGCGCGAGGATGCGGAGCGTTTTGCCGACCGTGTCACCCGCGGCGGCGCGGCGGATACCGGAGCGGATACGTTACGCGCCACCTGGCGGGGCGCCACCGTGTCGCGCGGCGCGCGCGCCGGGCATCACAATATCGGCTTCCGCTGCGCCAAGGACGCCGATTAGACCGGCGCAAGCTCGCGCCGGCGCGTGCTACTTGCTGCGCGCCGCCACCCTGATCTTTGCGGTCTTCTGACTCTTGCGTGACGGCGTCTGGCCCTTCTGCGAGCCCTTGGCGGCGCGGGCGGTCTCGCGCGCCACCGCCGTGATCTTGACGCTCTTTGATACTTTGCCGGTCTTGCCCTTGTTCTTCTCGGCCACGAGCGACGCTACCTTGACGAGTTGCGGCAGCTTGCGGGTGTTGGCGAGCCGGGTGCGGCGCGCTTGCTTGCGGATCTCGGCGCGGACGGATTTCACGGCCTTGACCTGCGGGGCCTTGTCGGGCGTCGCGGTCTGGATGGCGGTGGCGGCGCTGTCCAGGTCGGCGAAGTCAGGCATGCGGCGGCAGGGCAGCCGCGACGACAGCTTGAACGTCGCCATCCGCAGCTCCTGGCCGCGCCAATGCTCGGCCGGCCGGCCGGTAATGGTGAGCACATAATGCTGGGTCTCTTGCGGCAGCTTGCGCTTTTTCGCCAGCCAGTCGAGCACCCGCTTGGGGCCGGCATTATAGGCGGCGGCGGCGAGGCCAAGATTGCCGAATTGCTGGCGCAGTTCGCGCAGAAAACGCGCGGAGGCGGGCAGGGCGGCGGCCGGATCGAACGGATTGTCGAGGCCGAAAGCGGCAGCGGTGGCCGGCATGAACTGGGCGACGCCCTGGGCGCCAACCGGGCTCACCGCGCTGGTGCGAAAGCGGCTCTCCTGCCAGATCAGATTGGAAAAGAAGGCAATCGGCAGGTCGCTGGCCTGCGCGGAGGACATGATGGTTTCGCAGAGTTCCTCATGGGATACGTCCGGCGCTAAATCAGAAGCGGCCTTCAGAGCCTTGACCAATTCGTCCTGCCCCGTGGCGGGGAGTTCGGGAAGCGATTCCTGCGCCGGGGCGTGCCCGGGAGCCTGCGTCGGGGTTTCGAGCACCGCCAGCGCGCCGCGGCGTAGACCGAGGTCGAACGCGGCCAAATCGACCGAAGCCACGTCGACCGAAGCCAGCTGGATACGATCGTTCTTTTGATCCGACCTTTCGGGGGCCGCCGCGAATGTTCCGACCGCGGCGAGAGTCGAGGAGGGCGCCGGGCCCGACAAAGTTCCCGTCAGACCGACGGTTAATACCGTAAAGCCGATGAGTGCTCGCATCCCGTAAAAGTTCCACGCTTCGGCAAGCGCCGGCGATGGCCGGCGGCCCGCATGTGTTGTCGAAAGAAGACGGTTTCCCCTTCCGTGCCGGGGCGCTGAGTGACGGCTCAACCCGGCTGTTTTGTGAAGAGATTACGTTTTCGTGAAGGCAACCGGTGGAACTTTCCGATTAGTTGTGAACAGCGTTTACGCCGGGATCGGCGCGCGATTGTGATCTTGATCGCGCACCCGCCTGCGCGCGGCGGTGAGCGCGGCGCGCAAGTGAGCGTGCGCGGATAGACAAGCCCGCCACTGCCGAGTGGCCTGCCGCGTTGTCGCGCCGCGCCGCCTTGCCGCCGCGGCCGAATGCCGCCATCCTGGCGCGCACGCTGATGGGGGAAGTGATTCAATGACCTTCACGCGGATCGCGTTCAGCGCCGCCGCGCTGTCTCTGCTCGCGCTGCTATCCGCCGAGCGCGCCGCCGCGCAATCGGTCGCCGATTTCTATCGCGGCAAGACCATCTCCCTGCTGATCGGCTATACCAGCGGCGGCGGTTACGACCTTTATGCACGCGTGCTGTCGCGTCACATGGGTAAGCACATTCCCGGCAATCCGCAGATCGTGCCGCAGAACATGACCGGCGCCGGCAGCCTACGGCTGGCCAATTTCCTGTACAACGTGGCACCGAAGGACGGCACCACCATCGGCATGTTCGGCCGCGGCCTGGCGATGGAGCCCTTGATCGGAACGAGCGCTACGCAATTCGACGCCCGCAAATTCACCTGGCTCGGCTCCGGCAGCGACCAGGTGAGCCTGTGCGCCACCTGGCACACGTCGGCGGTGAAGAGCTGGCAGGATATGTTGGCGACGCCGTTCACCGTCGGTGGCGAGGGCTCCGGCTCCGATCCCGACATGTTCGCCACCATGATCCGCAGCCTGTTCGGCGTGAAGGTGCGCCTGGTCTCCGGCTATCCGGGCGGCGCCGAGATCAATCTGGCCATGGAGCGCGGCGAAGTCGATGGCCGCTGCGGCTGGTCGTGGTCGAGCATCAAGATCACCAAGCCGGACTGGCTCGCGGAGAAGAAGATCAACCTGCTGCTGCAGATGGCGCTGCAGAAAAGCCGCGAATTGCCCGACGTGCCGCTGATCATGGACGTGGCGCAGAACGAGCGCGACCGGCAGATCCTCAAGCTGATCCTGGCGCGGCAGCAGATGGGCTGGCCGTTCACCGCGCCGCCCGATCTGCCGCCCGAGCGCGTGCAGGCGCTGCGCAAGGCGTTCGACGACACCATGAAGGACGCGGAATTCCTGGCCGAGGCCAAGCAGCGACGCCTCGACGTCAATCCGATGAGCGGGGCGCAAATCGACAAGCTTGTCGGCGAGCTCTACGCCACGCCGGCCGACGTCATCGCTGCCACCAAGGCGGTGATCGGCGAGGGGGCGAAGTAACCGGGCTCCTGCTTCCCATTATGCCGCCGCGCGCGGCGCGCGCAGCTCACGGAACGAGACCAGTCGCCGCCAGTTCTCGTCCCACAGCGCCAGCCGCACGCAGCGGATGCTTTGCCAGAGCGTGAGCCGACTCACGGTGCCGAGTTGCGGATGCTCGCGCAGCACCCGCGGCAGCCGGTAGAACGGCACCCGGCTGCACAGATGATGCACGTGATGGATGCCGATATTGGCGGTGAACCAGCGCAGCACCGCGGGCAGGTCGTAGTGTGAACTGCCGTAGAGCGCCGCATCGTGCAGATCCCAGCCGCGGGAGCGGTTCCACGACGTGTCCTCGAACTGGTGCTGCACATAGAACAGCCACACGCCGGCCGAGCCGCCGATCAGCGTGATCGGCGCATGCACCAGCAGGAACGCCTTGATGCCGATGAGCCAGATCAGCACGGCGGCGACGCCGGCGATACCGGCATTGGTCGCCATGGTGCTGAGCCATGGCTGCCAGCCGGCGCGCATCAATCCCACCGGCAGCCGGTGCTGCACGATGAACAGATAGGCCGGGCCGATGCCGAACATCACCGCCGGGTGGCGATAGAGGCGATATTTCAGCCGGCCCCACCGCGACAGCGAAAGATATTCGCGCACGGTCAGTGTCTCGATGTCGCCCATGCCGCGGCGGTCGAGATTGCCGGAGGTGGCATGATGCACGGCATGGGTGCGGCGCCAGAAGTCGTAGGGCGTCAGCGTCAGCACGCCGATGACGCGGCCGACCCAGTCGTTCGCCAGCCGGTGGCGGAAGAACGAGCCGTGCCCGCAATCGTGCTGGATCATAAACAGCCGCACCAGGAAACCGGCCGCTGGCACGGCGATCAGCAAGCAGAGCCAATAGCTGAACTGCAGGGCCACCCACATGGCGATCCACAACAGCACCAGCGGCAGCGTGGTGATGGCGATCTCGACGATGCTGCGGATTGAACTGGGCTTACGGTAACGGGCGATGATCTCCGCCCAGCTGCGGGCTTCGCGGGGTGCCGCGAGAACGTCGTGGGGAGCCGCGCTTGGTTGGTTTTGCAAATGCCTGATCCGTTGCTGACCGGGCGCCGCGCCCGGCCTTTAGTACTGTGTAAAACTTGATGGAATCGCCTAGCGACGAACAAGCAGTCTAGCACAAGCATCGGGTTTTTTCATGTCGGGAAGATGAAATAACCGATGCGTCAAACTGTCTTTGAATTGCGCGAAGATTCGCGTCGCTGTGTTTACCTCCCTTGCGACCGCGCGCGATTGTTCTACCGCGGGCCCCGCCGCATGCCGAACAGCGCCACGCCGCCGGTGACGACAAAGCCTGCGAACACTGCAAGCCAGAGCCAGGTGCCGGGCGCGCTCCAGCGCACGACATTCGCGGCCGAGTCTGCCAGCAGGAGCCCGATGATCGCGCCCGCGCCGAGGATTACCTGTGCCAGCCCGAAGGCGAGCAGGTCCGGCTTGGCGATCCGGCGCGAGAGCAGCAATGCGCCGATCCCGCCAGTCAGGAAGATCGCGCTATAGACCTGCGTATGAAAGCGGTCGATCGGCCACGGCCAGAAGCCGGTGGCGATCTGCGGCAGCAGAAGCAGCGCGAGACCATAGAGCGTGAGCACCAGCGCCTGGGCGCGGAAGAAGGTACGCAACGCCGGCGGCGGCTCCCATCCCGGATGCGGCAGCTGGCGGTAGCGCCAGAGAAAATACGCCGAGATCGCGGCCGAGCCGAGATAAACCGCGAACCAGCCCCATGAGCGCCAGCGGTTGAGATCGAAGCGGTCGAGATGCCAGAGCGACACCGCCGACACGATGGCGGTGAACAGCACGGCCATGACCAGCACCAGCCGTGCCGGCGTCCAGCGATTGTAGCAGGCGAGCGCGCCGATGGCGGCCATCTCGGCCAGGTAGAACGCGCCCAGAAAGCGCGCGGTGAACGGCGCCAGCCGCCATGGCCAATAGGGCACAATGGCGGCGGGATAGATCAGCAGCAGGCTGCCGCCGATCAGCACGAGAATGACGGCGATGGCGAAAACGCGCAGCAGCGGCGACAGCGCTGGATTGGGATCGAGCATGACGGAGGACTCGGAGGCGGGCGTCACTTAACCAAGCCGGATGTCCGCGGCCAAGGATCATTGAATGGGATCATGGCATGAAGGCGGGCACGTGCCAACGCGTTCGATCGCGCCGATCGCCGCAAGGGACGCTCTTGCGTAAAGCGAGGCTTGTGGTCTCAAATCGCTGATGGATGGGACGCCGATGCAATATGCGAGGAAGCGATGAGCAGTCTTTATCACGAGGGAAACCGGCGGCTACAGGACGAATTCGACAGCCGCCGCATTTCCGACCGCCTGGAGGAGAAACTGGCGCACACCGCCTTCAGCGCCGACGACAAGGTTTTCATCGAAAGCGTAATCTATTTCTTTGTGGCTACCGCCGACGCCGAAGGCCGGCCGGATTGCTCTTTCAAGGGCGGGCCGCCGGGCTTTGTGCGCGTCACCGGGCCGTCGGAGCTGGCGTTTCCGGACTACGACGGCAACGGTATGTTCAAGAGCCTGGGCAATCTGCTGGTCAATCCCCATGTCGGGCTGCTGTTCATCGACCTGCATGAGAAGCCGCGGCGCCTGCGGGTGAACGGCAGCGCCGTGGCCAGCCGCAGCGATCCACTGCTGGCGGAGACCGTCGGCGCGCAGATGATCGTGCGGGTACAGGCGCGCGCCATCTTTGCCAATTGCCCGCGCTACATTCCGAAGCTCACGCTCGCCGAACCGTCGGTCTATGTGCCGCAGCCCGGCCGCGCGCCGGTGGAGCCGGCCTGGAAAACTTTCGCCGACTTCAAGGATCATGTGCATCCGCGCCAGCCGACCGCCAAGGGGTAGCGCGGGCGGCGGCGGCGCGCGATGGTCGGGCCGGTTCAAGCTCCGAACAGCGCGCGCGCGACCGCCTGGGTAAATCGCGGCGGTGCTGCGACCGCGGCAAATCCCGGGGCGGCGGCCATCGGCGCCATGTGCATCATGTGATGCTCGGCTTCCTCGATGGCGGCGCGATAGCGCGGATCGTCGTCGCGGCGGCCGGTCGCTGTCCGGCAATCCGTCCATGTCCGCTCGATCCAGCCATGCAGTCGCCAAAAGCGCTGATTGTTGATGTTCACTTCCGGATTGCCCATGTCCAGCTCCACGCTGCCCCCGGCAAACCGTCCGTGCATGTAGTTGTGGATGCCGCTGGACGAGTCCGGCGATCGCCGCGTCGGCTGATTGGGAAACGGGCGCCAGACGGTTTCGACGTAAATGCCAAAATCATCGTCGCCGTCGAATGACGTGGGCGCGGCTTCAATCCGCTGGATTGCCGCCGTCATTTCCGGGCGGATCGGACCGCCGAGCGGTGCGTTCGGCGGAACCGGATCGTTGGCGTCGTTGGGGTCGGTCGGCGGCGTGGCCCAGCCCGCGAACAAACCGGCGTGCGCAGGGAATTGCGTCGTCAGCATGCCGATCATGACCCGATGCATCGTCAGAAACGCCAGGCCGTTGGTCTCTTCGCCTTCCTGGATAGGATAGCGCGTCCACCCCTGCTGCTGCGCCCAGACGCGGTCATCGGGTCCCAGCCGGTCCCAGATCCGTTCGACATGCCAGCGCAGATGATGGCGGCCCCAGCCCTGTGCCGTCGTCCAGGCGATGATTTCAGCCGGCATCGGAATGTCGGCCATGGCAGGCCCCCCAAATTTTACCCGCGACTATACACGCTGAGGTAGCGGGAGGCTACACGGCGTGCCGGTGTTCGGATGGCTGGACGGTAATTACGTGCACTGTCACCGTCGGTGAAGATCGATGGCCGGGCATCGCACGTCGAAGACGGGCGTAAACGCCCTGGTGACCCGCGCATGACGTGCTTTGGTGTATAGTCTTCGCACCAAACGCCGATCCGGCATCTGTTTCATTCATGCATTGGAGCAAGTCATGGCCAACGAAAAAGGCCCCAACATCAAGAAAAAACAGAAATGCAAGAATTGCGAGGGCAAGGGCACGCTGAAGAAGGGAGACAAGGTGGTGAAGTGTCAGCGTTGCGGCGGGACCGGACTGCGATGATCGCTCCGCCCGCGAGCCGGGATGCCGCGTATTTCGCCGCCTCGCCGACAGCGATTACGCGATTACGGTGACAGTGCATTTAATTGACGCTATGATGGTAATTTCATGCACTGTCACCGTAATGAACCGTAATGATGGCATCACTTCGCCGCCACCGGCATCAACTCAAATACGCGCCCATATTTGGTCGCCTCAGCAATGTCACCAGCGCGCAGCGCGAGGCGGACGTTGTCGAGCTTTTTCACATCTTCCGGCGACAGATAAGGCGACCACGCGGTGTCGTCCTCGATCAATTCGACCGGGACTTCGGCGGCGTATTTGCCTTCGTGGACGAATTCTTTTGAACTTCGGGTCGTCATCGGAGCCGCCTCTTGAAATCGTTCGACCAGCGTTCCGGCGCCGGCCGGTAGGCTGTTACGAGTATCGCTGGTCGCCCGGCATTCTTAGGGACACCCCACATCACATGAATAGGCCGGCCGCCGCGATCATGCTGGAGAACCAACACCGAAGGTTCCTTGCGGGACTCCAGATATTCCTCGACGACAAACGCAGCTTCTATGCCGCTCAATGCGTCTTCCGCAACTATATCATCGGCCACGAGTTCTCGAAAGCCGTGCCGGGACACGATGTAGTCGTCGTTCCGCACAAGCGCTTGGACGCGGCGAAGGATATCGCTCATCCGCTGCTACCCCCACCCCGGCGCGCGCTGCGCGCGGGCCCTCCCCTTGCAAGGGAGGGATAAAAAAGCTCACTCCGCCGCCTCGACGACCTTCTTGCGCTTATTCTCCCGCCGCCCCAGCACCGGCGCCAAGAATTTGCCGGTATAGCTGCGCTTCTCGCGCACGACGTCCTCCGGCGGTCCGGCCGCGACGATCTCGCCGCCGCCGTCGCCGCCTTCCGGACCCAAGTCGATGATCCAGTCGGCGGTCTTGATCACTTCCAGATTGTGCTCGATCACCACCACGGAATTGCCGCCGGCGACCAGCTCGTGCAGCACCTCCAATAATTTCTTCACGTCGTGGAAGTGCAGACCCGTCGTGGGCTCGTCCAAAATATACAAAGTACGCCCGGTGGCGCGCTTGCACAGTTCCTTGGCGAGCTTGACGCGCTGCGCCTCGCCGCCCGACAGCGTGGTGGCCTGCTGGCCGACATGGATATAGTCGAGGCCGACCCGGTGCAGCGTCTCCAAGACGTTACGGATGCGCGGCACCGCGCGGAAGAAATTCAGCGCTTCCTCCACCGTCATGTCGAGCACGTCGGCGATCGACTTGCCCTTGAAGGTGACTTCCAGGGTCTCGCGGTTGTAGCGCTGCCCGCGGCACGCGTCGCAGGTGACATAGACATCGGGCAGAAAGTGCATCTCGATCTTGATCACGCCGTCGCCCTGGCAGGCTTCGCAACGCCCGCCCTTGACGTTGAACGAGAAGCGGCCGGGCTCGTAGCCGCGCACGCGGCTCTCCGGCAGGCCGGCGAACCATTCGCGGATCGGCGTGAAGGCGCCGGTATAGGTGGCGGGATTGGAGCGCGGGGTGCGGCCGATCGGCGACTGGTCGATGTCGATGATCTTGTCGATGTGCTCCAGCCCCTCGATGCGGTCGTGCGGGGCAGGGGCCTCGCTGGCATTGTTGAGCTTGCGCGCGATCGCCTTGTAGAGCGTGTCGACCAAGAGCGTGGACTTGCCGCCGCCGGAGACGCCGGTGACGCAGGTGAACAAGCCGAGCGGGATTTCGGCGTTGATGTTCTTCAGGTTATGCCCGCGCGCATTGACCACCTTGATGGCGCGGCGCGGATTGCGCGCGCGCCGCTCGTCGGGGACCGGCACGGTCAGCTCGCCGGACAGATAGCGGCCGGTCAGCGATTTCGGCTCGTCGATAATATCCTCGACGCTGCCCTCCGCGATGATCTCGCCGCCGTGGATGCCGGCGCCGGGACCGATATCGACCACGTGGTCGGCGGTGCGGATGGCGTCCTCGTCATGCTCCACCACGATCACGGTGTTGCCGAGGTCGCGCAGGCGCTTCAGTGTTTCCAACAGCCGTGCATTGTCGCGCTGGTGCAGGCCGATGGACGGCTCGTCGAGCACATAGAGCACGCCGGTGAGACCCGAGCCGATCTGCGAGGCGAGCCGGATGCGCTGGCTCTCGCCGCCGCTCAATGTGCCCGACGCGCGCGCCAGGGTCAGATAGTCGAGCCCGACATCGACCAGGAATTTCAGCCGGTCGCGGATCTCCTTCAGCACGCGCACCGCGATCTCGTTTTGCGTCGGCTTCAGATGCTTGGGCAGTTCGGTGAACCATTCGCCGGCGCGCTTGATCGACAGGTCGGTCACCTCGCCGATGTGCTTGCCGGCGATCTTGACGGCTAGCGCCTCGGGCTTCAGCCGGTTTCCGGCGCAGGCGGCGCAGGGAATGTCGGTGAAATATTTGACAATCTCCTCGCGCGCCCAGTCGCTCTCGGTTTCCTTGAAGCGGCGCTCGAGATTGGTCACCACGCCCTCGAATGCTTTCTTGGTCTGGTAGGAGCGCAAGCCGTCGTCGTAGGTGAAGCGGATCTCGTCCTCGCCGGAACCGTAGAGGATGGCGTCCTGCGTCTTCTTCGACAGGTCCTTCCACTTGGCATCGAGGGTGAAACGGTAATGCTTGCCGAGCGCCTGCAGCGTCTGGGTGTAATAGGGCGAGCTGGAGCGCGACCACGGCGCGATCGCGCCCTTGCGCAGCGTCGCCTCCTTGTCGGGGATCACCAGGTCGGCGTCGATATGCTGCTCGACGCCTAGCCCGCCGCAGGCCGGGCAGGCGCCGAACGGATTGTTGAACGAGAACAGCCGCGGCTCGATCTCCGGGATGGTGAAGCCGGACACCGGGCAGGCGAATTTTTCCGAGAAGACCAGGCGCCGTGCGTCCGATGCGGCGGCCGTTGCGAGCTTGGTGGTCTTGGTTGAATCTTTGGCCTCGTCCTTCGAGACGGCGCCCTTATCCTGAGCGTCCGCCCTCGTGGTTCGAGACGCTCGGCCTTCGGCCTCGCTCCTCACCATGAGGGCGGACGACGAAGGACGCGCCTCCTCAGGACGAGGAGAAGAGCCTCGTTTGCCGCGCCGACCCTCATCCTGAGGAGCGCCCGAAGGGCGCGTCTCGAAGGATGCAGGCCCGGGCGCATCCGCAAACTCCGCCACTGCCAGGCCGTCCGCCAGCTTCAGCGCGGTCTCCAGCGATTCCGCCAGCCGCGCGCCCAGGTCGGGGCCCACCACCACGCGGTCCACCACCACGTCGATGTCGTGCTTGAACTTCTTGTCGAGCACCGGCGCATCGGCGATCTCGTAGAACTTGCCGTTGATCTTGACGCGCTGGAAGCCGCGCTTCATCCAGTCCGCGAGCTCCTTCCTGTATTCGCCCTTGCGTCCGCGCACGACCGGCGCCAGCAGATAGAGCCGCGTGCCCTCCGGCAGCTTCATCACCAGGTCGACCATCTGCGAGACGGTCTGGCTCTCGATCGGCAGGCCGGTGGCGGGCGAATAGGGCACGCCGATGCGCGCCCACAGGAGCCGCATGTAATCGTAGATTTCGGTGACGGTGCCGACGGTGGAGCGTGGATTGCGCGAGGTGGTCTTCTGCTCGATGGAAATGGCGGGGGAGAGGCCGTCGATCTGGTCGACGTCCGGCTTCTGCATCATCTCGAGAAATTGCCGGGCATAGGCCGACAGCGATTCCACGTAGCGGCGCTGACCCTCGGCATAGATGGTGTCGAAGGCGAGCGAGGATTTGCCGGAGCCGGAGAGGCCGGTGAACACCACCAGCCGGTCGCGCGGCAGTTCGATGCTAATGTTCTTGAGATTGTGCTCGCGCGCGCCGTGGACGGCGAGCACGCGGCGGTCGGCCGCACGGTTGTCGGAAGCGCGGGCGCCGGCGCGCCGGCTGTTGTCGAAGAGTTCGTTCATGATGGTCCGGCGCCGCAGCGCTGCGAGGCGAAAGGGTTATTCGGAACGTAGTGAGAACGGCCGGCTTTTTCTAGAGCGGCCGGGCGGAATCGGTTGAAAATCTCAATCGCGGCAAAGCCGTGCTGGAAAAGGAAAGGCCGGCGGTTTCTTCAAGTCGCCGGCGCCTGCAGCCAGAATTGGTACATGCCGCCGAAGGTGCGCGGGTTGTCCTGCTCGAAACGGTGCCAGCATGCGAGATCGGTCATGGCGGGATCGCCCGGCACCTGCGCCGCATAGCGGCGCAGCAGGCGCGGCATAAGCTCAAAGCCGAGAAACGTCAGGTCGTTCCGGTCAAGAAAGGCCTTGATCTGCGGCAGGGTCAAACGGTGCTCCTGCACATGGAACAGCAGGTCGCGGCAGTCGCTGACGCTGAAAAAGTCCGGGCTCTCGATCACCGTGGGAAAGCGCGCGGCGTCGGCCAGCAAGTCCTGGCGGCAGCGGCGGATGTCGCCAGCGGTGCGGCCATATCCGCGCTCGCTCACCCAATGCTGCGCCGCCGCCACCTCGTGCCGCGCCAGTTCGCTGTAGAGCCCGACCCGCATGAAGCCGTTCGGCCGCAACAGTGACGCCAGCACCTGCCAGCCGGCCAGCGGATCGCCGAGATGGTGCAGCACGCCGCCGCAATCGATCACGTCGAAGCTGCGCCCGAGCGCGCCGAGGCGCAGAAGGTCGGCCTGGCCATAGGCGATGTCGAGACCGAGCGCCTGCGTTTGACGCTTGGCATAGGCGAGGCTGGCGGCGCTGAGATCGATCGCCAGCACGCGCGCGCCGGCAATGCGCTGCGCCACATCGATCAATTGCTGGCCGGTGCCGCAGCCGGCGACCAGAACGTCCACGCCGTCGTCGTTGCCGAGCGGGCGGGTGCCGGCGAGCGGGAACTGGCTGCGCAAACGCGCATCGACTCCCATCGGTCGGCTGACCGCGGCCGCCTTCACCCAGCGCGGATAAGGATTCTGCTCGTATTGCTGCTGCACTATCAGCGACACATCGTTGTCGATCGGCGTCAAGCGCGGCATGCTCTCGCGCAGTGTGCGCTCCGCCTCCGGCTCGCGCACCTGCTGGGTCAGCAGCGCGGCGACCGCATCCGGCCAGGTGCGCGCGAGCAGGGCGCTCGCCTCTCGCAGGTCATGCAGCGGAGCATAGGCGGCGAGGGCGACGATCTTTAGCGGAGCGATCGCCGCTCCGGACCGCAAGGCGGTCTCAACCGACGCGCGCAAGCGTTCGGCCTGTGCGCGCTCGTGCTCGGTAAGGCCGTAGACATATTCGTTGATGAAGCACTGCCGCGCCTGGCTGCAATAAAATCGCAACAGATCATCGTTCGCGGCATCGTCGGCGGATGCTGCCGCTGCGATGTCGAGCAGTTGCATCCGGGCGGCGGTGAGACACCGCTCCAGCCCGACATGGCAGGCGCGGGCATTCTCCAGCACCGCGCGCAACAGCGGATCGGCCGCGAGTTCGTCCACCCGCCCGTCCGCGCGCCCGATGCACGTGCCGATGCGCTCATCGCGTAACACCAGATCGATGGCCTGGCCCACAATGTCGCCGGGCCGCCCCCACGGCTGCGAAAGTGCGCGGATGACCAGCGCACGCATTTCCCGGTTGTCCGGAGGTGACGTCGTTTCACGCAGGCATTGGACAAACAGTGCCTCGTTGTCGCGGGTCTCCGCGATCGTCAGCGCGCGTATCGCTAGTTCGAGCGCCCGTGAAGCCTGGCCGGCGGCGAGCAGCAGCGTCGCGAGACTGTGACAGGCGATCAGCAGATCGGGCTTGAGCGCCAGCGCTTGTTCGAAATGCGCCGCCGCGGCATCGAGCTTGCCCTGCGCCATGAAGGCGGCGCCGAGATTGTGATGGGTATCGGCGTGATCCGGCTTGCGCTCGAGCCCGCGCCGATACCAGGTGATGGCCTCATCGATCTGGCCGCGCTCGCGCAGCATGTTGCCGAGATTGGTGTAGGCCACCACCAATTTTGGATCGAGCGCCAGGGCGCGTTGATAGGCGGCAGTCGCCTCGTCGGCTTTGCCTTGCGCGGCCAGCACATTGCCGAGATTGTTGTGGGCCTCGGCATGATCCGGCCGGTGTGCCAGCGCGTCGCGGTAGCACGCCGCCGCCGTCGGCCATTCGCCCTGTGCCTTGAACACGTCGCCCAGCACCATGTGGGCGCCGATATGGTCGGGCTTCAGCGCGATGGCCTGCTGGCCGTGGGCAATGGCGTCCGCGTGACGGCCGAGCGCGCGGAAGGCGAGCGCAATGTTGTAATGACTGGCGGGCAACCGGTCGTTCAGGCCGATGGCCTGGCCGATCAGCTCGATCGCGGTTTCCGGATGCCCGACCGCGAGCGCGATGGCGCCGAGGTTCTGCAAGCTGTCGAAATGGCGAGGCTCACCCGCGAGGATCGCCCGATAAAGCTCGGCCGCCTCGGCCAGCCGGCCGGCCTGATGATGGCGCAGCGCGGCCGCGAACATCTGCTGCGACGGCGCGCTCGCCGGGGCATAGTCAGCCTGTTTGCGCGCCGCCCGCCGCTGCTTCCGGTTCATGCAGAATCACCTGTGCGCCAGCTCGATACTACCGATCCGCAGTCTGGCCGGACCCCGAAGCGGTAAAACGCTTGTCGGGGCCCCCGAACTATGCTAGAACAAAAAGAGAACAATTGTTATCGGTGCCGGCGGGTTTACGCCTGTGGGTAAAGGCGGAACGCGCTTGCTGGGCCGGGGCTTGGGCTTAGGGTGGCGGCGAGCGGAAGCAGGAGAGCGTCATGGCGGGTTCGGTCAATAAGGTCATTTTAATCGGCAATCTGGGCAAGGATCCGGAGATCCGGCGCACCCAGGATGGCCGGCCGATCGCCAATCTGAGCGTCGCCACATCCGAAAGCTGGCGCGACAAGGCCACCGGCGAGCGCAAGGAAAAAACCGAATGGCACCGGGTGGTGATCTTCAACGAGGGTCTCTGCAAGATCGCCGAGCAGTACTTAAAGAAAGGCTCGAAGGTCTACCTGGAAGGCGCGCTGCAGACGCGCAAATGGCAGGACAAGGACGGCCACGACAAATACTCGACCGAGGTGGTGCTGCAGGGTTTCAATTCGCAGCTCACGATGCTCGATACGCGCGGCGGCGGCGGCGGCGGCGGGGGCGGCGATCGGGATGAGATCGATTCCCCGGGCAGCGACTTCGGTGCCGGCGCTGCGCGCAAGCCGGCAATGGCAGGCGGCAAGCGCGGCGATATGGACGACGAGATTCCATTCTGAAGGCGGATCGACTGGCGATCCCCTACGCAGCGGAGGCACGTGGATGAAAACCGGTCTGCTCGCACTGGCGATGGCTGCAGCGCTCGGCGCTGCGCCGATATCGAGCGCCGCGCAGGCGGCACCCAAGGCCGGCGAGCGAGTGGTCGTGACCGCCTGTCCCTATGCCGGCGTGACCGCGAACTGCCTGTTGATCAACGGCGCCGACGGAACGGTCTACAATATCACCGGCGCCAAGCCGCGCCCGCGCCTCGAGAGCACCATGATCCGGCTGCGCGGCACCGTCAGCGACAAGCTCAGCCTGTGCAACCAGGGCGCCGTGCTGGACCAGGTGCGCTGGCGGCGTACCGGGCAGAAATGCCCGAACTGAGCGGCGGGTCGCCGACGACGCGCCGGAGACATTTATAAAGTCCATGCGCGTTCTGGTCACCGGAGCCAACGGCCTGATCGGCTCAGCCTGTCTTGCCCGGCTGCGACGCGATGGCCATGATCTCGTCGGAACCGCTCGCGACCTGCGCGATGCGCAGCGGCGATTTCCCTATGCGGCCTGGCGCGCGGCCGATTTCGACCGGCTCACCACGCCGGCGAACTGGCAATCGCTGCTCACCGGTATCGACGCGGTCGTCAATACGGTCGGCGTATTTCAGCAAGGCGCGCGTGACGACATCCACCGCGTTCACGTCGAAGCGACGGCCGCCCTGTTCGAGGCCTGCGTCGGCGCAAGCATCCGCCGCGTCGTTCACATCTCGGCGCTCGGCGCCGACGCCGCCGGCCCCACCGCTTTCGCCCGCACCAAGGCGGAAGCCGATGCCCATCTCGCCACGCTCGATCTCGACTGGATGATTTTGCGGCCGGCGCTGGTGCTCGCGCCGATTGCCTATGGCGGCACCGCATTGCTGCGCGGGCTGGCGGCTTGTCCGCTGGTGACGCCGGTGGTGGATGATCACAGCCGCATCCAAATCGTCGGCGTCGACGACGTCGGCGAGACTGTTGCGCGGTGCCTCAATCCGGGCGCGCCGGCGCGCCTGATTTGGGAGCTGGCGCATCCGCAGCGCCGGACATTGACCGAGATCGTGGTCGCGATCCGCGACCGGCTCGGCTTTCCGCCGCGCCCGGTCATCGCCGTGCCGCGCTTTGTGCAGAGCCTTGTCACCGCGATGGCCGACGCGCTCGGTTGGCTGGGCTGGCGCTCGCCGGCGCGCTCGACCGCGCTCGCGCAATTGGCCGCCGGAATGTCCGGCGATCCAAAACCGTGGATCGCAGCGACCGGCATTGCGCCGCAAGACTTGCCGGATGCCCTGGCGGCCTGGCCGGCCGGCGTGCAGGAGCGCTGGTTCGCGCGGCTTTATCCGCTCAAGGCGTTCGCCATCGGTATTTTGTCCGCCTACTGGATCTTCACCGGGCTGGTTTCGCTCGGCCCCGGCTGGAGCGAGGCCGTCACCCTGCTGTCGCCGGCCGGTTGGCCGCCTGCATTGGTGGGAGCCGTCATTGTCGGCGGCGCGCTGCTCGATGTCGCGCTCGGCGCCGCGCTGCTGGTGCGCCGGTTTACGCGCCCGGTGCTGATCGGCATGCTGCTCATTTGCATTCCGTATTTGATTGCGGCGACCGTCATCAATCCCGCGCTCTGGCTCGATCCGCTCGGCCGGCTGGCGAAGACCCTTCCGGTCATGCTCGCGATGCTGTTCACACTCGCCATTCTAGACGAACGATGAGCAACCTCGTTCTCGCGCTGAAGTTCGTCCATCTCCTCGGCGCCGCCGTGCTGTTCGGCACCGGGCTCGGCATCGCCTTCTTCATGTGGATGGCGCATCGCAGCCGCGATGCGGCTACGCTCGCGCAGACCGCGCGTGTGGTGGTGATCGCCGATGCGCTGTTCACCGCCAGCGCGGTCATCGTGCAGCCGGGATCCGGCGCATGGCTGGCCTGGAGCATGGGCTATTCGCTGCGCGAGTCCTGGATCGTCACGTCGCTGCTGCTGTATGTGCTGGTCGGCGCCTGCTGGCTGCCGGTGGTGTGGATCCAGATCGCCATGCGCGACCTCGCCGCCGCGGCCGCGACAACCGGCACGCCGTTGCCGGAGCGCTACCACCGGCTGTTCGGTTTCTGGTTCGCGCTCGGCTGGCCGGCCTTTGCCGGCGTGATTGCGATCTTTGCGGTGATGATCTGGAAACCGCAATTGTGGTGAGCGCTGCCCGGCGGCGGGAATCATTGTAGAGATCAAGGACCGCGACAGGACGCGCCGATGAGTCTTCGTCCCTTGCTCGATGCCGCGCCCGCCATTCAGCTGCACGCCTTTTTGGCGATGGCGGCCTTCGGGCTCGGCGCGGTTCAGCTTATTGCGCCCAAAGGCACTCTGCCGCACCGGACCATCGGCTGGCTCTGGGTCGCGCTGATGCTGGTGGTCAGCGTCAGCTCGTTCTGGATTCAGGATTTGCGGATATGGGGGCCGTGGAGCCCGATCCATCTGCTGTCGATCTTCACGCTAGTGACCCTGCCGTTCGCGGTCTGGCACGCGCGCCGGCACAATGTCGCCATGCACAGCAGAGCGATGATCGGGATTTTCACAGGCGCGCTGTTGATCGCCGGCCTGTTCACCTTCGTGCCCGGGCGCATCATGCATGCGGTGGCGTTCGGCAATTGAGCCGGCTCACCCGGCCAGTACCGCCTTCACCCCGTCGATCACGAACTGCACCGCCAGCGCGGCCAGGATGACTCCGAGCAGGCGCGACATCACCACATTGCCGGTGATGCCGAAGAAGCGCTCGATCCGCGTGGCGAACAAGTAGACCAGAAAACAAGCAACACTGACCAGCACCACGACGCCAAGCAGGCCGGCAAGGAATAAGGCGCGTCCTCCGGCCTGGCCGGCCAGCAGCAGGGTTGCGGTGATGGCGCCCGGCCCCGCCATCAGCGGGATCGCCAGCGGGAAGGCGGCGATGTTGTGCACGTGCTCTTCCACCGCCTCCTCGGCCTGTTGCGATTGCCGCTCGATGCGCACCCCGAACACCATTTCCGAGGCCACCGCGAACAGCAGCAGGCCGCCCGCGATGCGGAACGCCGGCAGCGTGATGCCGAGCGTGGTCAACAGCCAGTCGCCGGCCAATGCGGTGCCGGCCAGCACGGCGCCCGCGATGATGCAGGCACGGATCGCGATCCGCAGGCGCGCTTTTTCAGGCAGGCCGTGGGTCACTGCCAGGAAGGTCGGAGCGAGCCCGACCGGGTCGACCACCACGAACAGCGTCACCAAAGCGGAGACCAGATAATCCGACATGGCAGGGGCCTAGCGAGGGTGTCCGCCGCGGTCAATCGAGAGCCCCATTCGGGCCCTTGGTGGCGTCGCCGGAGGTGGCCGATTCCGGTCCCAGTCTCTTGACGGTAAACCTCTGAAATCCCATCTAAAAATACACCCTTGTGAAGGTGTTTTGGTGGTGGCGCGCCAGGGGTGAATCAGCTAAGCAAATAAGGCTCAGACCGCACGGGAAATTCTCTCTTGGCAGACATCGACGATCAGAAGCCGGATGACCCCGGCGCGTCCGACATTCGCCCGATTTCCATCTCCGAGGAGATGAAGCGCAGCTATCTCGATTACGCCATGAGCGTGATCGTGGCGCGTGCGCTGCCCGATGCGCGCGACGGGCTGAAGCCGGTGCACCGCCGCATCCTCTATTCGATGAATGAGCAGGGGCATACGCCCGACAAGAAATACGTGAAATCGGCGCGCATCGTCGGCGACGTGATGGGCAAATATCACCCGCACGGCGACCAGGCGATTTACGATTCACTCGTGCGCATGGCGCAGGATTTTTCCATGCGCCTGCCACTGGTGGACGGGCAGGGCAATTTCGGCTCGGTCGACGGCGACCCGCCCGCGGCCATGCGTTACACGGAATCCCGCCTCGACCGCGCAGCGCTGGCGCTGCTCGAGGACATCGACAGCAATACCGTCGATTTCCAGCCGAACTACGACGGCAATGAACGCGAGCCGGTGGTGCTGCCGGCGCGCTTTCCCAACCTGCTGGTCAACGGCGCCGGCGGCATCGCGGTCGGCATGGCGACCAACATCCCGCCGCACAATCTCGGCGAGGTGGTCGATGCCGCCGTCGCGCTGATCGACGACCCCGATCTCAGCATCGACGATCTGATGGCGATCGTGCCCGGTCCCGACTTCCCGACCGGCGGCATCATCCTCGGCCGCCAGGGCATCCGCGGCGCCTATCATCTCGGCCGCGGCTCCATTGTCATGCGCGGCAAGGTCGAGATCGAGACCGTTCGCAAGGAGCGCGAGGCCATCGTCATCAGCGAGATTCCCTATCAGGTGAACAAGGCCTCGATGGTGGAGAAGATCGCCGAGCTGGTGCGCGAGAAGAAGATCGAGGGCATCGCCGATCTGCGCGACGAATCCGACCGCGACGGTTACCGGGTGGTGGTCGAGCTGAAACGCGACGCCATGGCGGACGTGGTGCTCAACCAGCTCTACCGCTTCACCCCGCTGCAATCGACCTTTGGCGCCAACATCGTGGCGCTCGACGGCGGCCGTCCGCTGGTGATGAATCTGAAGGACCTGCTGAGCGCCTTCATCGCCTTCCGCGAAGAGGTGGTTTCGCGGCGCACCAAGTTTCGGCTCGGCAAGGCGCGCGACCGCGCTCATATCCTGGTCGGGCTGGCGATCGCGGTCGCCAATATCGACGAAGTGATCAAGCTGATCCGGGCGTCGAAGGACGCCAACGAAGCGCGCGAGGCGTTGATGGCGCGCGATTGGCCGGCGACCACGGCGGTTTCGCTGATCGAGCTGATCGACGATCCGCGCCACAAGGTCAGCCCGAAAGGCACCGCGCGGCTGTCGGCGGAGCAGGCCAAAGCCATTCTCGATCTGCGCCTGCAGCGGCTCACCGCGCTCGGCCGCGACGAGATCAAGGCCGAGCTCGACAAGCTGGCCGACGAGATCGCCGACTATCTCGACATCCTGCGCTCGCGCGCGCGCATCCAGACCATCATCAAGGACGAGCTGAAGGCGGTGAAGGACGAGTTCGCCACCCCGCGGCGCAGCGTCATCATCGACCAGGAAGGCGAGATGGAAGATGAGGACCTGATCCAGCGCGAGGACATGGTCGTCACCGTCTCCCATCTCGGCTACGTCAAACGCGTGCCGCTCTCCACCTACCGGGCGCAGAAGCGCGGCGGCAAGGGCCGCGCCGGTATGCAGACGCGCGACGAGGATTTCGTCACCCGCCTGTTCGTGGCCTCGACCCATACACCGGTGCTGTTCTTCTCCTCGCGCGGCCAGGTCTACAAGGAAAAGGTCTGGCGGCTGCCGCAGGCGGCGCCGCAGGCGCGCGGTAAGGCGCTGATCAACATCCTGCCGCTGGAGCAGGGCGAGCTGATCACCACCATCATGCCGCTGCCCGAGGACGAGCAGACCTGGGGCCAGCTCGACGTGATGTTCGCCACCACCAAGGGCACGGTACGGCGCAACAAGCTGTCGGATTTCGTCGACGTGCGCCGCTCCGGCATCATCGCCATGAAGCTCGACGAGGGCGAGGCGATCGTCGACGTGCAGATCTGCACCGAGCGCGACGACGTGCTGCTGACCAGCGCCGCCGGCCAATGTATCCGCTTCCCGGTCAGCGACGTGCGCGTGTTCCAGGGCCGCACCTCGATGGGCGTGCGCGGCATCGCGCTGGCCGAGGGCGACAAGGTGATCTCGCTCTCGATCCTGCATCACATCGACGCCACCGCCGAGGAGCGCGCCGCCTATCTCAAGCGCGCCAGTGCGGTGCGGCGCGGTACCAACGGAGATGCGGAAGAGACGGCGCCGGTCGATGCCGAAGAAGCCACGGGCGCCATCGAGCTGGGCGAAAAGCGTTACGTGGACATGTCGGCGGCCGAGCAATTCGTGCTGACGATTTCCGAAAAGGGTTTCGGCAAGCGCTCGTCGTCATACGAATACCGCACCACCGGCCGCGGCGGCAAAGGCATCGTCGCCATGGCGATCACCGGCAGAAACGGACGGCTGGTCGCCTCGTTCCCGGTCGAGGACCAGGACCAGATCATGCTGGTGACCAATGGCGGCCAGCTGATCCGCTGTCCGGTCGACGGCATCCGGAGTGCCGGCCGCTCCACACAAGGGGTGATCGTGTTCAGCACCGCCGAGGGTGAGCGCGTGGTGTCGGTCGAGCGGCTGAGCGAAGAGGCCGAAACCAACGGCGAGTGACGATCGCGACGCGCAGTTGTCGACCGCGTCAGTGACCGCCGGCCGCCTCCAGAATCCGCGCCATTTCCACATAGCCGCGTTTGCGCGCGTGCTGCAACGGTGTCACGCGCTGGCGGTCGGAAATGTTGACGTCGGCGCCGGCTTGCACCAGCGCCCGCAGTGTCTCGGTGTGGTCACGCCCGCCATTGCCGAGCACGATCGATTCCATCAGCGCGGTCCAGCCGAGATTGTTGACATGGTTGAGCGGCGCCTTGGCGGCGATCAGGACCCGTACGACCTCGGCATGGCCGAGATGGGCGGCGGCGATCAGCGCGGTGCCGTCGTAGCGGCTGGTGACGTTGCGCGCGCTGGCGCCGCCGTCGAGCGCCAGCCGCAGCATTTCCAGGTCGTTGGCGACCGCGGCGATGGTGACGATGTCGTAGCGGTCGGCTTCCAGCGCGTTCGGATTGGCGCCCAGCCGCAGCAGCGCCCGCGCGGCCTCGTGGTGGCGGAAGAAAGCGGCGACGTGCAGCGGCGTGCGGCTTTTGGAATCCTGGATGTTCGGCTTCTCGCCGTCCGCGATCAGCTTTTCGATCTCGGCCGTGTCGCCTTTGGCGGCGGCGGCATGCAGGCCGGCATAGATTTTCAGCTCGCGCTCGGTCGGCGGCGTCTGTGCCGGCGCCGCAGTGGCCGCTAGCGATGCAAGCAGGGCCGCACCGGCGGCGAGCGCGCAGGATTTCACAGCGGACATTCAATGATCGGATTTCACCGCTCCCGATGACCGGCAAAGGCTAGCACAAGCGCTTGTCGCGGAGCGAGTTGCCGGCTGCCGGGGGCGTGCTTAGCGGGTGGCGATCCGGTCGGTGGTGACCAGCCGCACGCTGCGGGCCTGGTTGCCGGTCTGGCTGCGGTCGCGCAGGCAGGCGGTCTCGTAATAGGGCCAGGCTTGCTGGCTGCAGGCCTTGCCGGTCAGGCGCAGGTCGAGCCGGTCGCTCTTGACAACCGGGGCGGGCGCACTCGCCGCGACCTCGGGGCTGAAGCCGGGCAGTGCCAAAATCACCGCGGCGCCCAGAGCCGCCGCACCGATCGCTGAAAGTCCCCTGAACATCAACATGATAGCTGCCCCTGTTTGCGCCTGCCTGCGGGCTGATGCCGCCCGCTTGCCCATTGGTTGCGCGAGGGGGCCAAAAGGTTCACGGCGGCCCGACGGCTTTTTCCGCAAGGCCGGGCGCGGGCCGGGGGAGGATGGGCGGGCCGACCTTGCGGCTTTGGAACCGGCGGGGTAGACCCGATTCATGCCCCGCATTGCCCTTTTTCCCGGCTCCTTCGACCCCGTCACCAACGGCCATCTCGATGTGGTGCGGCAGGCCGCGCGGCTGGCCGACCGGCTGGTGCTGGCGATCGGCAGCCATCCAGGCAAGACGCCTATGTTCACCGTCGAGGAGCGGCTCGACATGCTGCAACAGACCTGCGGGCCGGTCGCCCGCGCCGCGGGCTACGAACTGCGCTGGACCACCTTCTCCGATCTGGTGGTGGCGGCGGCACGGCGTGAGGGCGCGACGCTGTTGATCCGCGGCCTGCGCAGTTCCGCCGATTTCGAATACGAGATGGAAATGGCCGGCATGAACGAGACCATGGCGCCGGAGCTGCAGACGGTGTTCGTGCCGGCATCGCCCGCGGTCCGCCCGATCACCGCCACACTGGTCAGGCAGATCGCCACCATGGGCGGCGACGTCTCGCCGTTCGTGCCGTCCCAGGTGGCGGCGCGCCTGAAAGCGAAATTCGTCCGCAATCCCGGCGCCTGACGCACGGGCCTGCCCTCCGCACACTCCCAACGCCGCAAGGAGAACAATGACAATGCATCCGTCGCGTCTGACGCTCGCCGCGTTGCTGTTGCCGGTGCTGCTCGCCACGCCGGCCTTCGGCCAGGCCGGCAATCTCGGCAATCCCGCGGCGCTGACCGAGCAAGCGCCCGCCAGCTACAAGGCCCGCTTCGACACCAGCAAGGGCGTGTTCGTGGTTGAGGTGCGGCGCGACTGGGCGCCCAACGGCGCCGACCGCTTCTACAATCTGGTGAAGAACGGATTCTTCGACAATGTCCGCTTCTTCCGTGTGGTCGACGGCTTCATGGTCCAGTTCGGCATCCACGGCGATCCCAAGATCGCGGCGCAATGGAGCAATGCCAACATCCCGGACGACCCGGTGAAGCAGAGCAACAAGCGCGGTTTCATTACCTACGCCACGCGCGGTCGCAACACGCGCACGACCCAGGTGTTCATCAATTTCGGAGACAATAGCCGGCTCGATCGCGACGGATTCTCGCCGTTCGGACAGGTGGTCTCCGGGATGAACGTCGTCGAGGCGCTGTACAACGGCTATGGCGAGGGCGCACCGGACGGCAAGGGTCCCCACCAGGGACGCATCCAGGCAGAGGGGAACGCCTATCTGACCAAGGAGTTTTCCAGACTGGATTTCGTCAGAAAAGCCACCGTCGAAAAGTAAAGCAACAGCGCAACGGAACAAAGCAGAGAGAGCCCATGGCCAGTCCCGAAGACACGATGATTCTCGAAACCACCAAAGGCAAGGTGACGATCGCCATGCGGCCGGATCTCGCGCCCGGTCATGTGGCGCGCATCAAGGAGCTGGTGCGCCAGGGTTTTTACGACGGCGTCGTCTTTCACCGCGTGATCGACGGCTTCATGGCGCAGACCGGCTGTCCGCAGGGCACCGGCACCGGCGGCTCCGGCCAAAAACTCAAGGCCGAGTTCAACCGCGAGCCGCACAAGCGCGGCACCGTCTCGATGGCGCGCGCGCAAAGTCCGGATTCCGGCGACAGCCAGTTCTTCATCTGCTTCGACGATGCGCCGTTTCTCAACAACCAATATACCGTCTGGGGTCAGGTCACCGACGGCATGGAGAACGTCGACAAGATCAAGCGCGGCGAGCCGGTGCGCGATCCCGACAAGATCATCTCGGCAAAAATGGCGGATGCCTGAGCCCCACAAGGCTTAGGTCGCGGCCGCCACGCGCCCGCTGGTGAGATAAGGCTCGATCTGCGCCAGCACCTTGGCGGGCGATATTTGGCGCCGTCCGCTATCCGCCGGGGCGTGCTCGTCGTCCGGAAAAACCATCCGGATGTTTTTGGAATAGTCGAGCCTCGGCGTGTTGCCGAAAAACAGGCCGAACGCGGGGGTGCCGACGGCGGCCGCCAGGTTCATCGGCCCGGAATTCGGTCCGACGAATATATCGGCCAGTTTTAGCAGCGCGCCCGCTTCCACAATGCTGAGATCGCAGGCGTTGACGGCGGCCGCGCCGGTGGTCGTGGCCAGTAAATGGCCGGCGTGCTCGCGCTGGCGCTGACCTCCGATCAGAAAAACCGTGCCGTTGGTGCGCCGCCGCACGCCTGCGACAAATTCCGCCGTCGCTGCCGGCAGCCAGTCCTTGTCCGGATGCGAGGCGCCCAACCCGATCACGATCCAAGGGGGCGCCATTGATGCGAAGCGGGCTTCGATGCCGGCGACGACGGCCGGCGGCAGTGTCAGGTTGGGCTCGGTGGTCGGCAGCGGCACATCCATCGCCGCGAGCAGCGCCTTGAACCACGGGAAGGGCTGGGCGTCATGCAGCCGCCGGTCGATGCCCGGATTGGTGATGAGAAAGTGCTGCAAGCCGAATCCGAGGCCGATGCGGTGGGGGATTCCCGCAAGCCAAGCGGCAACCGCTGGCCGGTTCGTGCGATCGAGAATCCACAGCGTGTCGAAACGGTGGCGCCGAAGTAGCGCGGCGAGTCGCATGAGATGCCCAAGCCGCGCGAGTTCCGAGCCGAAATGTTCGAAATACAGCGTGCGCGCGACGCAATCCTCCGCCTGCAGGATTTCCGCGGCCAGGCTCGTTGGCGGCGCAAGGAAGGTGATCCGTCCGCCCGGAGAGGCGGCAGCAATGGCGCGAACGAACGGCAGGTGCCAGATGGTGTCGCCGATCCCGGGCTTGCTCTGGATGATGGCTGTCGCTGTCACGTCCGTGCATGCATGCGTTGCAAGAACGCCATCCTAGGCGATCGATCCCCGACCGGCAATCACGCGAAAGATCGCGCTGCGGCGCGCGCGTTTCTATGCCGCTAGGAAGCCGCTACGAAAAAGCGCGTTGCGGCACGGGCGGCTGCGAGTCGGACTCGTGCACCCAGGCTTCCTGGGCGAACCACTCATGTTCGGTCCGGCACAGCGGGCAATAGACCCGTGCGAAGAACACCGGCTTGGCGTTGAAGCTGACGCGGTCGGCAATGATGCCGGTCGCGATATCACGTCCGGTGTCCGGACATTTGACCATGACAGTACCCATCGGACCCTCCTGATTCGTGCTTCTGATCGACCAGCTAACAGTCGTGTCGTAGCGGTGGCATGCGAAGATAATTTGACACCAGCAAGGCGATATCGAGATTCGAAAGGCAGTACGTTCATGCTGCTTTGCACCTAGTGTCCCGAATCCGAAGTTCGCCCGGACCCTGCCGCGACCATTCTTGCGAACTTCGGATTCAAAAGGGACACTAGAAATCATAGCGTTGGCAGTGCGGCTTTGGTTCAGAGGTTCCCTCCGGACACCGCCGCAAGAGATGGGGAACCTCTGAACCGCCGCGCTGCGTTCTGCGCTATTCGCGCAAGTTATTCGATCTTTACGCATTAAATTATGCTCGCGGTGCGCGGAACCACTCTATCGAGGCGGCGTTGTCCGCCAACGACCACCCGAACAATAAGGGGAAAGGCCATGCCACGGCCCCATATCCACGACCCCACGCACGTTCCGGAATTCGTTCCCCCTCCGCCGCGCATTCGCTACCTCGTGGTGCGCGAGGGAGACGTCTGGTTCATCAAGTTCGACGGCGAGGAATACGGCCCCTACAAGACCGAGCGCGAAGCGATGCTTTTTGCTATCGACGCCGCCCACAAGCTCGGCGGCCAGGGCGAGCCGACCGAGGTGTTGCTGGTTGACGAAGCGGGTGACCTGCAACCCGCCTGGACCTACGGACAGGATCCGTATCCGCCCAAGCTTTAGATTTTCGGCGTTTGTATCCGTGCGTTGCAAACCGGCGCTCAGCCGGGCAATAGGCGCGTGCCCTTGACTTGTCAGACGCTGGTTCGGCAAGCATCCCAGGCATGCGCACCGATCTGTTTGATTTCGACCTGTCGCCCGAACGAATTGCGCTGCGTCCGATATCGCCACGCGATGCGGCGCGGCTTTTGGTGGTGCGGCCCGGCGTAACGCCGGAATGCGGGGATCTAAAAATAAGTAATATTCCGGACCTGCTGCGCCCGGGCGACGCACTCGTGGTCAACGACAGCAAGGTGATCCCGGCGCGGCTGCATGGGCGGCGTATCGGCCGCGGCAGCGCCGAGCCGGCCATCGAGGCAACGTTGCACCGCAGGCTCGATGGATCGCGCTGGCGCGCGCTGGTCAAGCCGGCGAAGCGGCTCGCGCCCGGCGACGTGGTGCGCTTCGGCAAGGAAGGCAAGGTCTGTTTCCTGGAAGAGCTTGACGCCACGGTTGAGAGCAAAGGCGAAGACGGCGAAGTGACCTTCGCTTTCGCCTATGATGGCGTGATGCTCGACCAGGCGGTGGAGGAACGGGGCGACATGCCGCTGCCGCCTTACATCGCATCGCGCCGCCCGCCCGATCAGCGCGACCGCGTCGACTATCAGACCATGTTCGCGCAACAGGACGGGTCGGTGGCGGCGCCGACCGCCGGGCTGCACTTTACCGATCCGGTGATTGCTCGGCTGCAAGCGCGCGGGATCACTCTGCACAAGGTCACCCTGCATGTCGGGGCCGGCACCTTTCTGCCGGTCAAGGTCGACGATACCGAAGCCCACAAGATGCATGCCGAAGCGGGCAGCGTGAGTGCGGAAACCGCCGCTGCGCTCAACGCGGTCCGGCAAAAGGGCGGCCGCATTGTGGCGGTTGGCTCCACCGCGTTGCGACTGCTGGAAAGCGCGAGCCGGGAGGATGGCACGATCCGGCCGTTCAACGGCGACACCGCCTTGTTCATCACGCCGGGCTACCGCTTTCGCGCGGTCGACGTGCTGCTGACCAATTTCCATCTGCCGCGCTCGACCCTGTTCATGCTGGTGGCGGCGTTTTCGGGGCTCGACGTGATGAAGCGCGCCTATGGGCACGCAATCGCGGCCGGCTATCGGTTCTATTCCTACGGCGACGCCTGCTTGCTGTTCCGCGCCTCGCCCTGATACCACCGCGGAATGTCAGACACCTTTTCCTTTCGCCTGATAGCCAGCGACGGCGCCGCGCGCCGCGGCGAGATCATTACCGCTCACGGGCCGGTGGCGACGCCGGCTTTCATGCCGGTGGGCACCCAGGCCACCGTCAAGGGGTTGACCCCGGAGGCGGTGCGCGCCAGCGGCGCCGATATTTTGCTCGGCAATACCTATCATCTGATGCTGCGTCCCGGGGCCGAACGCATTGCCGGGCTCGGCGGGCTGCACCGGTTCATGAACTGGCCGCATCCGATCCTGACCGATTCCGGCGGTTTCCAGGTCATGTCGCTGTCGGAGCTGCGCAAGATCGAGGAACAGGGCGTCACCTTCCGCTCCCATCTCGACGGCGACATGGTCGCGCTCAGTCCCGAGCGCGCCATCGAGATCCAATCGTTGCTCGGCTCCGACATCGCCATGCAGCTCGACGAGTGCATCAGGCTGCCGGCGCCGCGCGCGGAGCTGGAGCGCGCCATGCTGCTGTCGCTGCGCTGGGCAGAGCGTTGCAAGCGCGCCTTCGAGGGCGCGCCGCCGGGCCGCGCGCTGTTCGGCATCGTGCAGGGTGGCGACGATGCGCCACTGCGCAGTGCAAGCGCACAGGCTTTGGTCGGGATCGGATTTCAGGGTTATGCGATCGGCGGCTTGGCGGTGGGCGAGCCGCAGGACGTGATGCTGCGGGTGATCGACGGCGTGGCGCCGCTGCTCCCCGCCAGCCGGCCGCGCTATCTGATGGGCGTCGGCACGCCCGACGACCTGCTCGAAGCGATCGGGCGCGGCATCGACATGTTCGATTGCGTGCTGCCCACCCGCAACGGCCGCCATGGGGTCGCCTTCACGCGGTTCGGGCCGATCAATCTCAAGAACGCGCGCCATGCCGACGATCCGCGCCCGCTCGATGAGGCCGGCAGCTGTGCCGCCGCGCGCGATTATTCGCGTGCCTATCTGCATCACCTGGTCAAGAGCGGGGAGTTCCTCGGCCCCGCGCTCCTGTCCACCGTCAACCTGGCCTATTACCAAGGCCTGATGGCGAGCGCGCGCTCCGCGATCACCGGCGGAACATTTGCCGATTTCGCCGCGCAGACCAAGGTGGGATGGCAGCAAGGCGACCTGCCGGCGCGATAAAAAATCGGCGCCGAGGGCTCGACGAAAAGCCCGCCGCGGCGGAAAATAATGCCGTCTCGACACGACCGGCGCGCAACTGCGCCCTATCCGAGGAGCCAGCCATGGCCATCAGCTTGAAGGTCAACGGCAAGAGCCATTCGGTGCCGGCCGAGCCCGACACGCCGCTGCTCTATGTGCTGCGCAACGATCTCGAACTCAACGGCGCCAAGTTCGGCTGTGGCTTGGCGCAATGCGGCGCCTGCACGGTGCTGGTGGATGGCGTCGCCACCAGATCCTGCGTGACACCGGTCGGCCGCATCGGCGAGGCCGAAGTCACCACCATCGAAGGTCTCGGCAGCGGCGATCGGCTGCATCCGCTGCAGCGCGCCTTCATCGACGAGCAGGCGGCGCAATGCGGCTATTGCACGGCCGGGATAATCGTCGCCGCCAAGGAACTGCTCGATCGCAATCCGCGTCCGACCGAAGCGCAAGTGCGCGCCGGCCTCGACGGCAATCTGTGCCGCTGCGGCTCCCACAATCGCATCGTGCGCGCGGTGTTGCGCGCGGCGCAGGCGATGGGCAGGAGCTCGCTATGAAAGCCAACCTGACCCGGCGCGAGTTCACCGCCGCGCTCGGCGGCATCGTGCTCTCGTTCAGTCTCACGCCGCGGCTGGCGCTCGGCCAGGACAAGCCGCGTCTGCCCGGCGGCCTCGACAACAACCGCATGCTCGATGCCTGGATCCGCATCAATGCCGACGGCACCGCGACGGTTTACACCGGCAAGGCGGAATTGGGCCAGGGCATCCATACCGCTCTGTGGCAGATGGCGGCGGAGGAACTCGACCTGCCGCTTTCGCGCGTCAGCCTCATTTCTCCCGATACCGGCCGCACCCCCAACGAAGGCCAGACCTCCGGCAGCCAGTCGATCGAAGGCAGCGGCACTGCGCTACGCATGGCGGGCGCCGAGGTGCGCGCGATCCTGCTGGAACTAGGGGCCCAGCGCTTCGGCGTTGCTGCGGACATGCTCAATGTCAGCGACGGCGTGATCGGCGCACCGGACGGCCGCAAGATCGGCTATGGCGAACTCGCCGCGGAGGTAGATCTCAAGCGCGAGGCCACCGGCAAGATCGCGCCCAAGAAACCGTCCGAGCACAAGATCGTCGGCCAATCGGTGCCGCGCTTCGATCTCCCGGCCAAGGTGAGCGGCGGGGCGGCCTTCGTGCAGGATCTGCGGCTGCCGGGCATGCTGCACGGCCGCGTGGTGCGGCCGCCGCGCTATGGCGCCAAACTCGAAAGCCTCGACGACAGCGCCGTGAAGGCGATGCCGGGCGTGGTGGCGGTGGTGCGGGACGGCAATTTCCTCGGCGTGGTCGCCGAGCGCGAGGAGCAGGCCATCAAGGCCAGGACCGCGCTGATCGGCGCGGCGCGCTGGTCGGGCGGCGATCCGCTGCCCGACCCGGCGAAGTTTTATGAGCATCTGCTGGCGCTGCCGAGCGAAAGCCGTGTGGTCAGCGAGAAGCAGGCCGCCCTGCCGGATGGCGCCAAGCTTATCGAGGCGACCTATCGCAAACCCTACACCGCCCATGCGGCCCTCAGTCCGGCCTGCGCGGTTGCCGAATTCAAGGACGGCCGGCTCACGGTGTGGAGCCACACCCAGGGTGTCTTTCCGCTGCGTGTTGCGCTTGCGCGCGCGCTCGATATGCAGGCCTCCACCATCCGCGTCATCCATGCCGAAGCGTCGGGCTGCTACGGCCACGACGGCTCCGACGACGCCGGGCTCGACGCCGCATTGCTGGCGCGCGCGGCCAACGGCCGTCCGGTGCGCGTGCAATGGATGCGCGACGACGAGTTCATGTGGGAGCCCTATGGCCCAGCGATGCTGATGCGCGTCAAAGCCGCGCTGCTCGGCGACCGCATTGTCGATTGGGACTATGAGGTGTGGAGCAACACCCACAGCATGCGGCCGGGTGGGCGCGACGGCGTTAACCTGCTGGCGAGCTGGCACCTGGCCAATCCGAAAAAGCCGGAACCGGTACGCTTCGGCTCGCTACCCTCGGGCGCCGGCGAGCGCAATGCAGTTCCCATCTACGAATTTCCACGCCAGCGCATCGTCAATCATCTGATCAAGGATATGCCGCTGCGGGTCTCGGCGCTGCGCACATTGGGAGCCTATGCCAACGTGTTCGCGGTGGAGTCGTTCATGGACGAGCTGGCGGCGGCGGCCGGCGCCGACCCGGTCGCGTTCCGGCTAGCGCACACCAAGGATGCGCGCGCCCGCGCCGTGATCGAGGCGGTGGCCAAGGCGGCCGACTGGAAACCGAACGAGACGGGCGATGGTGTGCGCGGACGCGGTTTCGGCTTTGCGCGCTACAAGACCACCGCCACCTACAATGCGGTGATCGTCGATCTCGAAGTCGACCGCACAAGCGGCGCGATCACAGTGCCGCGCGCCTGGACCTCCGCCGATGCCGGGCAGATCATCAATCCGGACGGCCTGATCAACCAGATCGAGGGCGGCATCATCCAGTCCACCAGCTGGACGCTGCACGAGGAGGTGCGGTTCGATCGCAACGGCATCACCTCACGCGATTGGCGCAGCTATCCGATCCTGTCGATGACGGAAGCGCCCAAGGTGGAGACCATGCTGCTGAACCGGCCGGACAGCCGCCCGGTCGGAGCGGGGGAGGCCTCGCAGGGGCCGGCGGTGGCGGCGATCGCTAATGCCTTCGCCCATGCCACCGGCAGACGCCTGCGCGACCTGCCGTTCACGCCGGCGCGGGTGAAGGCGGCGCTCGCGTAGGAGAGCGGACGGAGTCGGAGAAACGAGTGGTGAGCCCGCCGGGACTCGAACCCGGGACCCCATGATTAAAAGTTTAGATGCGCTACCAGACTCGCACGGACCCAGCCCGACCGACGCTCGCTAACTGGCCGCGTCGTCCCAGGAAAATCGGTCTAGGTCGGGTTCGACCCGCTTATTCCACTGGACCCAAAGCGCCCTCAGAGCGACTCTTGGCGTGCGAATCGTGCGAACGCGGGAGGGCATGTGGCGCGGCGGGGTAGACTCACTGAGGAGTTCGCCAAGGCGGCCAAGCCCGGTTTCCACCGGGACCATGCGCTCGCCGGATTCGGGCTGCTGGTCGGCGCACGCACGAAGGCGTGGCAGTTGCGCATAGAGCGCAAGGCCGCGTCGAAGGTCTTCCTAACCCTCGGGCATTTCCCCGACATGTCCGCAGCCAAGGCCCGCGCCGAGGCGCACGAGAGCCTCGCCAAGTATGAAAAGAAGGAGCCGCTACGCGCGCCGCCCGGTGAACCCACACTCGACTCGACGCTCGAACTCTACTGCGAATACCTCGATGACGAAAACCGCAGCCCGAGCACCAAGCAATGGTACAAGCAATCGATTGGCCGGCTGTCGGAGGGCATCCGGTTCACGCCGCTACGCGAGCTTGGGCTAAAGCCGATCCTGATGGTCGACGAGGTCGACCGCATCCGCCGCCGCTGGCGTGGCAAGTCCTCTCGTGGGGGACAGAGCGCGGCAACGTCGAGCGCGCGCGCCGTGAGCACGCTGTTCAAGTACGCGCAAAACCGTGACCCCACCATCATCGGCAATCCCACCTCGGGCGCGCGCAAGGCGGACCCGAAGAGGCACGACTTGCCCGTGTTAGGCGCGGACGACATGGCCGAATGGTGGGCGAAGGTCGAGAAGGTACCGAACGAGGTGAAGCGATGGGCGCTGTTGTTCACGGTTCTCTCGGGCCTGCGCCGGTCGACCGTGGTGGCCATAGAGTGGCGGCACGTCGACTTCCGCCGTCGCTGCGCGCGGATCGAAAAGCCGAAGGGCGGCACCGGCCGCGCCTTCGACCTTATCTTGTCACGCCCTATGCTGAGGGTCCTATGGCAAGCGCGCCGGGCCTCGCGGAAGCTTTACCATGAGAACGCCAAGACGTTTGTATTCGCCGGGCCGAAGGGTCACATGCGCGGCGACGCGCTGAACCGGGAAGAGGTTGAAGCGAACCACGCTCTTCGAAGAACGTTCGGCACGCTGGCGACCGAGGCAGGATTCGCGAAGGAGACGGTCGGCGTGCTCCTCGGGCACGGCGAGCACTCGGTCACGCAGCGATACATCAGAACATCGAAGCTTGGCGCGTTCTACGGCGCGGCCCAAGAAGACATCAGCCGCCACATAATAAAGACGATGGGGAATCCGAAAGAACTACGCTGACTCGATTGCGCAATCGAATTGATGCTGTGACACACGGATGTCGCCATCGCTCGCGTTAACCGTCCGCCAGATTTTCCTGGACCGAGGCCACCGGAGGGAGCATATTCCGCACGTGTCGTATAGGCCCGTCTGGCGATGCCCCGCGCGACAGGGGTATGAGACATAAGCCTGTCGATGGTCGGACTGGTACACGATGCCGCCGGTTGAGGATTAAGAAGTCCCCTGGCCCTGCGCGAAGGCGCATTTAAGGAGCAGCATTTTTTCCAAGCCCGCGCTTGACCCAACACAATGGGTCGCGCCGGCCGGAATCCGTCTGCTCGATCATCCTGCAGCAGCATGAATCCGCAACGCGCGCCCCGCAGTAAAGGGAACGCGTGCCATGTCGTCTATCGAAACCGTGCGTGAAATTTGGATCACAAACAGGGAGGCAGCACAGCGCGCGCGACTCTGCATCGATGATTTCCTCCGCCGCTGCCGCCGGGGCGAGGGCCCCGCATCCTCGGGCAAGGGCCGCCTGCGCCGGTTTAAATCTCAGGATGTTGATGCCTGGATCGAGCGGGGGTTCGAATGAAAAAATCCCCGTGGGCAGTCAAAATTTGCGCGGCCTGGAAGCCAACGCTCGCTGCCATCTTCAAGACCGGCCGAATGCTCATCGCGGCCAAGGCCGACCTCAACCGGCACGGCCAGTGGCTGCCGCTGCTTCGAAGCCAGCAACTGCCGTTTAGCGAACGGTGGGCTCAGATATTGATGGAAATCGCCCGCAGCGAGCGCTTGATGGATACGAAGTTTACTTCGTTTTACCCGCCGCATGTCGAGACGCTCAGAGCAATCGCCAAGCTACCCGAGGCGACATTCCACCAGCGGCTAAGCGACGGCACCATCCACCGCGAGATGAAGTTGCGCGACGTCTCGGGCGAGAATCGCAAGGCAATGCGTGCCGCCGACGAGGCGCGGATCAAGAAGCTGGTTCCAGTCTCCGGCAAGTTTCGAACGCTCATCCTCGACCCACCATGGAAGACCGGCGGCAACGACATCGGCATGCCCTACGCGTTGCAGACCCAGGAGCAGATAATGGCGACGCCCGTCCCGGATTGGCTGGAAGACAACGCGCATATTTATTTGTGGGCAATCAACGGTGAGATGCGCAACGCACACGCACTGCTTGACCACTGGAGACTCGACTACAGGCAAACCCTCTCGTGGCTGAAGGAGGGCAAGGACGAGCAGCCTCGCGTGGGCATGGGCTACTACTATTTTCGCAACGGAGCCGAGCACGTCCTGTTCGCCACGCGAGGAAAATTATGGACCCGACCCGAGGCCCTCAACATTTCGACATGGTTCAAGGCACCCGTAGGCGAGCACAGCGCGAAGCCGGATGTGTTTTACGACATCGTTCGCAGGGCGTCGTATCCGCCATATGGCGAGGTCCACCAGCGCACCGCTCGCGACGGATTCGTGAATCTCTACCAGCCGGCGCAGCAGCGACATCGCAGAGCCGCGTGAACGATGGTGGCTTAGCCACCATCGTTCACGCCGATGCTGCATGACATCGCACCATCGGCAAAAATACCACCATCGTTGGGAGTGTTAACTCTAGGACAGCATCGCCATACCGATATGGACTCCTGAGAGACTCCATGGCTGATGCGTCTCAAATCGACGCTAGGAGACGATGATGCCTCACTCACCGGAACGACGCGCTTACCTCACGAACTGGGCCAACGAGCACCGCGCCATGTTGCGGGCGCTTAGTGACAAGGCGCTGAAGAAGCTGCGCCCTACGGTCTACACCATCGTCGAGGTTCACTCGCGCAAGATTGAGCAGGAGATCAAGAAGGGCCTGCGACTGCCGCGCCGAGGCCTGCCGCGTGGCGTGCCGCGCAAGTCGCCGGGAGCCTAAGTCCTATGGCATGGACCAAGCCAGGACCGGGGCGGCGGCGCACGCTCGCGACGGAGGAGCGGCTGCGCTCCGACATTACGCGCGCCATCTACCGCTACCTGTGCCGCGTGCCGGATGACGTATTCCCGGACACCCGAGAGATTGGGGCCGACTTTTTCAAGGTCGTGATTCACAAGGAAGGCGTGGAGTGGTTTGCATCCCGCCTCGGGCTGGAGGAGATGGACTACGACCGCATTCGCAGTGCGCTTGCGGGCATGCGGGTCGATGACAAGCGGATGGAACGGGTCGAGCGGGCCGTCGACTCCATGGAGGGTCTCGGCGTTCTCATCAAGGTCGGCGGCGGCTGGGAGCTATGCGAACGCGCCAACGCCCGAGAGGCTGAGCGTGCGTGCGCTGCGCAGGAGCAGGCGCTTGCCGAACAGGAATCCGAACGCGAGGCGCGACAAGGGCCGGACATGGAGGCCGCGCGGGAGTGGCTTGATCACAATTGGAGCACCATTACCGAGCGCAACGAGGACATCCTCACGTATTGCCGCGACCGCCGCGCCACGTTCCGCGCCGCGCTGCGCGACGGGCGCGACATCGGCGGGCGCGACCTGAAGGCAATCCAGCGCGGGCTGATGCTGCTCGGCGGGCCGGACAATGCCGTCCTGCTGTGCGACTTGATCAAGTGGTCGGCCGACGACAACGATATCGTGGTGGCGCAGCAGGCAATGCGCGCCGAGGCCGAGCGTGAGAAGGAAGCGGCCGAGACGCAAGCGCGGCAGGCGCAGCGTGAGAAGCAAGCGGAGCGGGACCGCGAGCGAGAAGAAGATAATGCGCGCAGGGATGAGGAGAATTCGCTCAAGGAGAAAGCCGAGCGTCGCCAACGTGCCAAGGAGAGCGATGCGGCCCACCTGCGCGTACTGGAGGATGAGCTTGAAGGCGAGATTCCAGAGCGCATGGCCGAGGCGCAGAAGTATGTTGCCAAGCGCGACGCGACCATCGCCAAGCTGGAAGCCCGGCTGGAAAAGCTGAAGAAGCAGGGCCGGCGCACGGCGCAAGCCGAGGACAATCTCGACAAGGCACGGGAAGCGGCGGAGGCGTATGAAACTGAAAATTTCCTCCCCGAGGATTGGGCCGCCGAGGCAGAACGAGTGAAGGGCATGATTGCCAAGGCTCGGGCCGAGGTTCGCGGCTGGGAGGCGGCCGACGCCGCGTTGGCGGCCGGCAAGACGGTCGAGGAGCAGCGCGCGGCGTTCGCGGCGGCCAGGGCCGAGGCGCTGCAGGCGGCCGGGGTATGAGGACGTTTATCTACAGTGTTTGGCAAGGTTGCTGATAAACATGGGACCGCATCATGTTTACCGACAGCGTTGGCAAAGTCTGCTGATAAACATGGCCGGCGGGCTGCTTCCTGGGGCCTGGGGACTAGATTCTGGGTCAAATCGCGCCGTTTTGACCCGAGAAGGGAAGTTCAGCACACACGTCCATGCTCCTGCTCATGTATCCCCTTCCCTCTTCATGTTTTTCTCCACTTCTCTCTCTCATTCTGTAAAAAACATCCTCACTAAAGAAGTAGTAGTAGAGATCAGTGGGTGGGGTGTGTGCTGGCTGGCTCCTCGGGCTGACCCGACCGGATCCGAACCGCGCCGAAAATGGCAGCATCCCCGGCCGGGCCGGACCCCACCCCTCCACGCCCCTTTCGATTCCAGCGGCGGAATTGTCCCGCAATATCAACGGCGTTGCTGCATCCTCTCGGGCGAACAGCCCTCCGTCAGGGCCGGCGCTGTGGCCAAAAGGACACCTAGACCTAGGGCCTAGGACGATTAATCCCCACTATATGTTGTGTCTCATGCTATGGCACCTAAGTCATTGAGATGATTAAGGAATCCTGAGATGAGTCATAAGGCACCTTATGCGAATTGGTGGAACCGCTGCGAAAGGGCGCTCGAAACAGGGCCCTTGGCCTCCCCTTCGCCCTCGCCGGTCGGCCTGCCATGCGTCCTATACCATTGATTCTACGGCATTTAATCGGCCAGACCGATGGGTCGGCCATTTCGCGAGGCGAATCAGGTTGCAAAACCCTTACCCCTAACCCTCTAAGTTGCATCGAATGCGACCGGGCCGGGTTATCGGTCGGGGACAGCCCTCAGAGCAAAGGAAAAAAGTTCCATGAGCCACCGCTCCAGCCGCGTGACCGTCGACCGAGCGCGCAAGGCAGGTGGACAAAATCGTCCAGGTGAACGCCGCAAGGCAACTGCGCCACATGGCGCAGTTGAACGCCGCCGCGCTCAGAGCGCCCCAGGCCGCAGGCCCTACCCCGCCTCGCACGTGTGCCCTCCTGTCGGGCATGCGCAGGCCGACAATAAAAGCAAAATCGAAAAGCAAAAGAGGCCGGCGGCTCTATCGACAACGCGCCGGAAAAAGCGCCCATGCGCATCCGCTAACGGGGGAACGCATGACGACCGTCAACAACGCCACGCGCGCTGCCTCGGGCAAACGCGAGTCTGATCCCGCTCGCCGGATTCGCCTCGCCGAGCAGGGTCGCTTACCTCTCGGGCGATACGGCCGCCCCGCCTCCGCGCTCAGAATTGCCCCAAGACTCTGGCCCGCGAAAAGTGATCGGGCCCGAGCAGAGCGCGATGCCGCGTTCGGACGAGCAGCAGAGCAACGCGCCATCGGCCGCCAAGAAGATTGTGGCGATGCTACCTTGCAATCTCCGATTGCAAAGCATATCTGATCCGGTGGGCGAGGCGAACGTGGGGAAAAATCATGGGCACTGAAGAAGAGCGGGCTGCGCATCTGCGCAAAATCAGCGACAAAATTTCGCACGACCAGAGAGAGTACGCGACCGACGACCCGACGCGCCAAGCCGTCGCGCCGAGGCATCAGATCATTCGCCTGCGCGACGCCGTCGCCGACGCGCTCCTCCGCCGATGATCAAGATCGTCCCCAGACAGCGAGTCGGCATGCAAAACGATGCTTGGAAAGAGGGCGTTGCTGATCTTCGGGTGCAAATCGCCAAGGGCGTCCCGATTCCGCAGCAGACCATAAAACGATATTTTTCCAAACGCGACCGACTGCAACACGAGGAGACGCCAAATGAAAGATGAAGATCTGTTCGAAAAAATTGACAAAATGCTAGCCGCTCATCATTTCCGCGCCCGGCACGAAAAGGTCGTGGTTCTCGAAGCTATGGTGGATGGCCAGAAAAACTTGGAAAAGGAAGAGGACACCGCGACGCGGGATGCCATTCTGAGCGGGTGCGAGTAACACCTGTGAGCAAAAAACTCACCGACTCTGAAACCGGCGAGGCCGTCAGCCTCAGGAAATTGGCGCGTCGTCGCGAATCTCGCGCCGCAGAGAGGCAGTCGCCGCAGCCGGCCACGCCGTCCGACCAGAGTGCTCGGGCGGTTTGGGACCCACTACTTGCCAAGCGCATGGAGCGTGATCAGAATCCCGAACGCGGATTGCCTGCACCGGCCATTGCGCAGCCGAGGCAAGAGCGTCCCGCGCCGCAGAAACCAATCAATTCTCTCGGGTTAACGGCCGAGCAGATTCCTGCGGCGCACCGTCGAGGTGATGTCGACTTCGACCGGCATCCCGGTCGTGACATGGGCTCGAACTTTAAATACAGCCTCAGCGCGGGCCAGGGTTTCATTAACGACACCACTCGCGACGGCTATCGCAACGGCAATTAAAGGAGGGACCTATGGCACTTTCTGAAAGAATCCAACAATTAAATGAGCGCACCGCAATCCCACGTGAGCGTCTGCGCGGCTCTGTTCCTCAGAGTCTTCATCCAGATCAATTGCTCGATGCCGCTGAAGCTTGCGTCGATTCACCCGACGCGAGCGTATCGATTAACGGGTACGCCGCCGGCCGAAGTGCCATGAAATTGATGCTCGAAAGTCTGGTCGACATCGAGGACGCAGTCGCGGCAGCGACGATTGTTCGGCCTATTCCCGGTCAGCACCTCGCGCCCGGCAACAAGCCGCAATTGGAGCGAGTCGTCGCAGCCGAGCACGCGCCGGCCGTTCGCGGTGCCATGGCCACGGCCGCCGACCGCACCGCCAAGGGAGTCGAGAGGCATCTCGCCGCCATCACGAGTGCGGTCGCTACCGTAGAGCAGCAGATCGAGTCGAAGCTGCGCAACTCTCGGGCAGACAGCGCCGAGGCTGCCGACATTCGCAGGTACGTGAACGGGCTACCACCGAATGAAAGAACCGGATGGCTGCATAGTCGCATCGCCGAGGGTGACCTAACGGTCAGCCACGCGGTTTTAGGCTACAGCTCTTGGGCATCCGGCCTCGAGCCGAAAAACGCCGAGCTTCTTCGCGAGATGGCGCGGCAACGATTCGCCCCGAATGAGATGCAGATGCGCGATGCGCTGCGCAAGGTGCAGGGAAAGGTGATGACGGCCGCGAAAACTTTCGCGAGCGAATACGCCAAGAGGTTGCCACCGGTGCCTGACGTCAGGCTGGGCAACGCCATCAAAAATCTCCAGAGCCGTGGAGCAGCATCATGACTGCATCAATTGAAGCGTGGAGAAGCCGCGCCGAACGCGCGGAGTCTGCGCTGCATGAAATTCAGATGAAACAGGTCAGGGCCGAAATTGCCGAACGCGAGCAGTTGCAACAGGCCGAGGATGAGCGTCGCACGGCCGAGCGTGCAGCGGCCGAGTCCGTGGCGCTTGAATCTGAGCGCGTAAATTCCTGGTACAATTTCAGAGTTGAACAATCTCAGAAGAGCGACGAGGCCTTCGCCGAGTTCCTTACCGGCGACATCTCAAGGCACCGCCGAGACATTCCAGAAGGGATTTGGCCTGAGGGCGTTACTCCAGAGGCCGCACGCGCCGCAGCCGTCGTCGAGGAGCAGGCCGACGAGCGCGGCAACCTCGCGGAGACCGCGCTCGGAAAACTCTTAATTCGGGCGGGCGTGCGGCAAGGAAGAGTCTCGCACACAATTGACCGCGACCGCTACAGACCGCAGTGATTTTCGAATCCGGCGGGGTGTGGACCCACTCCACCCCGGCGGCAGCGCCGCTCGCCCTCGCCCATGAGAGAGAGCGCGCACAGAGCCGGCGGCCCAGGTTTCACGTCCCAGGCCGCCGGCTCACCTATAGCGTCAGTGAATCTTACGGCCCCGCCCCGCGCAGACCGCCTCGTAGGTCTCCGGGTCGGCCGACGCCAGCAAAAGCCGCCCGTCGCCAAACAGCACGATGAAAGTTACGGCCCGGTCGTCGGCCGGCACGCGCTCAAGCTCGCTGACAAGCGCCTCGCTGCCACCGAGCGCCCTGATCACCTCGGGCGAGGCCGCCTCCGCGACCACAATGGCCTCTGACGAAATGCGAGCAGGCTTGCCGGCAAGGTCGCGCAGAACGAAGCCGAGCGGGTAGAACCAACTCGGGGCGTTTTGAAAGTCGCCGCCGTGAACTACAATCGATGCCATCACTTTCCCTCCGATTTGGAGGGCGCTCGGTAGACGAGACCACGCTTCGCGTCCCGCGTCTTGGTGATGTCGATCTTCGCCTTGGACCCGAGGCGGCTGATCACCGCGCGCACTGTGTGCGGCTGCAGCCCTCGGGCTTTAGCAATCTCGCCAGCGGTCGCGCCCTGCTTGCGGCGTATCAGCTTCAACATCGCCGCGACGCTCGGCGGCGCGGCGTAGGTCTTCGTCTTCCTGGGCATGGTGCATCCCTGTATTGCGCCCGCCGGATGGCGGGCAGGGATGCGTGTTGATGCTCCGAAGACGCGGACAGTCGAACGGTCAATTGTGTTGGAGAGATTAAGAGTGAATGGAGCGTGTCAGGCCGTAGATATAAGGAGACGTCATACGCTGATGGTCTCGATAATCTGACACTCGGCCACACGGTTTCCCGCGCGGCAACCTTCACGCATGCCGGCAAGTTCGCTCCTCAGGAGGTTGAGGCCCTTGATTCGCTCGTCGACGGCAGCAAGCTGCTCTTCGACTATGTGTATCATCTCGGCGCAAGGCGCGTTGGGCTGGCGAAGAAGCTCAAGCATTGTTCGGATAGCTGGCATCCCGAAGCCGAGTTCGCGCGAATGCCTTATCAGATTGAGCCTGCGTTCGTCGTTCCTGTCGTACTGTCGACGGCCACTAGCAGTGCGCGCGGGAGTGGGCAGAAGGCCGACCCGCTCGTAGTAACGGATAGTCTCGATGTTTACCCGCGTGGCCTTGGACAGGCTCCCGATGGTCATCATAGGGCTTGCTCCTGTAGCGGCTACAGGTTGTAGGAAGCACGACCTGGGCCGAAGAGGCAAGCCATGACCACGACAGATTCGCCTACCGTCGTGCCGGTCTCCTACCGAGTAACCGGCATGGACTGCCCATCTTGCGCTACGAAAATCGAGAAGGCCGCACGTTCCATCAATGGCGTCGCCGACGTCGAGGTCTCAATCGTCTCTCAGGTTATGAACCTAAAGGTCGCGGATGCCGCCCATGAACTTCCGCAAGTCGAGCGTGCCATAACCGACCTTGGGTATCACCTGGACCGGCTCGACGGCGGTCGTGTCGATGACGACGACAAGCTAATCCCGGCCGCCACGCACCTGACGCCCGGCTACCGCCGAGCGATGTGGATAGTAGTGCTTCTCAATCTTGGATATGGCGTCATCGAAATCATCGGCGGATTCATAGCAGGCTCGCAAGCACTGAAGGCCGATGCACTCGATTTTCTAGGCGACGGCCTAATTACCTTATTGGGGTTGCTGGCAATTGGCTGGAGCATGACATGGCGCGCTCGTGCTGCGTTGCTCCAGGGAATCTTCCTCGCGGTCCTCGGCGTGGGCGTTCTTGCGAGCACGGCATACCGGGTCGTCGTGATGCAGACGCCGGCCTTCGAACTTATGGGCATCCTGGGCGCAATAGCTCTTGTGGTGAACGTCGCAGCAGCATTGGTCCTAATCCCGCATCGGCATGGCGACGCGAACGTCCGCGCGGTCTGGCTGTTCAGCCGTAACGATGCCATCGGCAATCTCGCCGTGGTGATAGCCGCCGGTCTAGTGGCCTGGACTCGGACGCCCTGGCCCGACCTTGTTGTTGCAGCGGCAATCGCGGGCCTCTTCTTGCAGTCGGCGTGGGCAATCATTGGTCAGTCGCGAAAAGAACTGAATGCTCGGTGAGGCGCGCGCCCGCATCCTGAGCCCATAACGTGCGAACGGCCGTGCGAGCCGTAATCCGCTCGCACGGTGTCGAGGCTGAGGCCCTCGCTAAGTACCGATAGTATCGTGGGATTATGTGGTGAGCCCGCCGGGACTCGAACCCGGGACCCCATGATTAAAAGTCACGTGCTCTACCGACTGAGCTACGGGCTCCCAATCCATGCTCGCATCATGGTGTCCGCCGGCGCTGGGCCGGGAGCATGGACAAAGCAGGATATGCCGCGCGTGTGTACGGGGCGGCCTCCACGCGGTCAATAGGCGGACGTCGGCGGGGTCGCGCTGTCCAACCGGCTGCTGAGCGCATATATTTCACAACGGACCCGCGCATGCATGGCACCATGCGCGTGTGGCGGTGCTCAAGGAATTATTCCGATGCCGATCGTCAATCGCGTGTCCGATCTGCACGACCAGATCAAGACCTGGCGGCGGGACTTTCACGCCCACCCGGAACTGCTCTACGACGTGCATCGCACCGCGGCGGCAGTGGCCGACAAGCTCAAGGCCTTCGGATGCGACGAGGTGGTCACCGGCCTGGGCCGCACCGGCGTGGTGGGCGTGATCCACGGCGACAAGAACGTGGCAGTGGGCGGCAAGGCGATCGGCAAGACTATCGGGCTGCGCGCCGACATGGACGCGTTGCCGATCACAGAAGCCAATGATCTGCCCTACAAATCCACCGTGGCGGGCAAGATGCATGCCTGCGGCCATGACGGGCATACAGCGATGCTGCTCGGCGCCGCGCGTTATCTTACGGAGACGCGCAATTTCGCCGGCACCGCGGTGCTGATCTTCCAGCCGGCGGAGGAGGGCGGCGCCGGCGGCAAGGCGATGATCGATGACGGCTTGATGGAGCGGTTTGGGATCGGGCAGGTCTACGGCATGCACAACTATCCGGGACTTGCCATCGGTGAGTTTGCCATTCGTCCCGGAGCGATGATGGCGGCGGCCGACCGCGTCACTATCGACATCGAAGGTCTCGGCGGACACGCGGCGCGGCCGCATTTCACCGTCGATCCTATTCTGGTCGGTTCTCACATCGTCAATCAGGCGCAATCGATCGTGGCGCGCAGTGTCGATCCGCTGCAGGCGGCGGTGATCTCGATCTGCGTCTTTCAGGCCGGTACCGCAGACAATATCATTCCGCAGACCGCGCAACTGCGCGGCACCGCGCGCAGCTTCACGCCGCAGGTGCGCGACCTGCTTGAAAAACGCCTGCACGAGGTGGTGGAAGGAACCGCGCGCGCCCACGGCGCCAAGGCGACGCTGACCTACAAGCGCGACTATCCGGTGACCAGGAACCACGAGCGCGAGACGGCTTTTGCCGCCGCGGTCGCCGCGCAGGTGGTGGGGCCGGAGCGGGTCGATACCGATGTCGCGCCGGTCATGGGCGCGGAGGATTTCTCGTTCATGCTGGAAGCGCGGCCGGGCGCCTTCATCTTTGTCGGCAACGGTAACAGCGCCGGCCTCCATCATCCCGCCTACGACTTCAATGACGAGGCGATCCCGGTCGGGACCTCCTACTGGGTCAAGCTGGTGGAAACGGCGCTGCCGAAATAATAGTCAGAGTTCGTCGGTCTCGATTTCCGTCACCAGTTCGTATTGCGCACGCAATCGCTCGACGGTGTCGCGACAGACATCCATGCACGTTTGCGGAACGGCGTCGCCCGGGATGTAGATATGGGACACGTCCCAATCCCTGTCGGCAGCGTCGCCGGCCGGACCGACGGTCACGGCGCTTACCGAGCGACATGCCGCACAATTGCGCATGTCGACAAGAATGAGGCGCTCGAGTTCCGGCGCTGTCTTGGGAGTCTTGAGCGTGTTGAGCGTGTTGGGCGGTTTAGCCATCGGCTACACAAAATAACGGGCGCGTGTGTGGCGCCTGCGTCGAAGTCCGGGCCGGAGAATTATTATTGCGCCGCTTCGATCCGGTTTTCCGCCGGAATCTGCGCCGGCGCTTCGGCGACTGGAACGGGTCGCGGCAGGGTCTCGGCCACCTTGGCCTCGACGCTGCGCCAATAGGCGAATTCGTTGAAGCGCGAGCCCTCAAGGGCGGCCAGCGCGACTGCGGCCAGGAACGGCAGGCTCTGCACCACCAGCACCACCGCGAAAATGTTTACTTCGTGGATCTGCTTGTAATTGGTCATCACCACGATCACGGCGCCGATCAGAAGGAGCGCGGCCAGCACCGCTTCCCAAAATGCCGGGAAGTCCGGGCCCTTGCGGGTGGCGCCGCCCTTGGCGGTGCGCATGAAGGGCAGGCTCTCGGTCCAGACGCCGAAGCCGACCGCGCGCGCCACCGTCCATTGCACCGACATGGCGGCAAATACCGCGCCCAGCATTTGCGTGAGTGGCATCGCCACACGCAATGGATAAAGCGCGAGGAAATGAATGAGTGCGACCGCAAAGGCGGCGAGTATCGGCACGGTCAGAATCTTATCGGGAATCGCGATGCTGACGAACGCCACCACCGGCACCCACAGCAAATTGAGTATGGCGACCGCGACGCCGATCGATTCCGCGCCCAGCCAGTTCAGCCAGCCGAGTGCGAATTCCCGCTTCTGCTCGCGCGTGAGCGCGTTCGATCGCGGCAGCAGATGCCGCCAGTGCTTCTTCAGAATCTGGAAGCCGCCAAAGGCCCAGCGGTGGCGCTGCTTCTTGTAAGCATCGAACGTATCCGGCAGCAGGCCGTGGCCATAACGCCGGTTGGTGTAGTGAATCTGCCAGCCATGCTCGAGCATGGTCAGGCCGAGATCGGTGTCCTCACAGATCGTGTCGCTCGACCAGCCGCCGGCCGCGGCGATCGCCTCGCGGCGGATCAGGCACATGGTGCCGTGCACGATGACGGCGTTGACCTCGTTACGCTGGACCATGCCGATGTCGAAGAAGCCGGCATATTCACCGTTCATGGCGTGGTGCATGACGGTGCGCTCACCGTCGCGGTGGTCCTGCGGCGCCTGGATCATGCCGACGCGGGGATCGTGGAACGCCGGCACCAGATCCTTGAGCCATTCGGACCGCACCACATAGTCGGCATCGATGACGGCGATGATCGATGCGTCCTCGGCGGTGTGAGCGAGCGCCAGCCGCAGCGCGCCGGCCTTGTAGCCGCTGACATTGTCGTCGTGGATGAACTTGAAACGCTCGCCGAGTTCGCGGCAATGCTCCTCGACCGGGCGCCAATAGGCCGGGTCGGGCGTGTTGTTGATCACCACCACGCATTCGAAATTCGGGTAGTCGAGCCGCGCCACCGCGTCGAGCGTGGCCTTCAGCATCTCCGGCGGCTCGCGATGCGCCGGGACGTGGATCGACACTTTGGGCGTGAAATCGTCCGGCACCAGCGGCGGGCTGGCCAACAGGCGGCGGGGTGCGCGGCCAAAGGCGATGGCCGCGATCTCCTCGATGCGCGCGAGCGCGATCAGCACCAGCGGAATCAGCAGCACGATGCCGAAGCCGAGCGCGAAGGCGGCGCCGGGCACGAAGTAGTGGCCTTTCCAGAACGCAAAGACCGTGGCGCCCCATGCGCCGACCACATTGGCGGCCACCGCCAGGGTCACCACCTCGCCGGCGGTCACGCGGGTTTTTGCCAGCAGCGGCAGCGACAACAACAGACCGAGCAGCAGGGCGATGCCGGCGATCTTCCAATGGTCGGGATCGCTCACAGGTCCGACCCAAGAGAATTTCATATCGCGCGCTGCGTCGAAGATGCCCCAATAGGGCCCGACGCCGCCTTCGTTGGTCTTCCAGGGCTGGTCGATGGCTTCGATGATGTTGTAGTCGATGCCGTAGGCTTCGGCGCGCGCCACGAAGTCACGCAGTATCACCGCCTGTTCGATGCGGCCGGGAAGGGCGCCGTGCATGTTGTAGCCGGCGCTCGGCCAGCCGAACTCGGCCACCACGATGCGCTTGCCCGGATGCGCCTGCCGCAGCTTGTCATACGCGATGATGGTCTGGTCTACCGCGCGCCCCGCCGTGAAGCCTTCCCAATAGGGAAGGATGTGAGCGGCGAGGAAGTCCACCGAAGACGCCAATTCCGGATGATCGAGCCACACGGTCCAGATTTCGCCGGTGGTGACCGGCACCGGGCTCGCCCGTTTGACGCGCTGGATGATCTTGATCAGCTCATCGACCGACTTCTCGGCGCGCAGCGTCGTCTCGTTGCCCACTACGATGGCGTTGACGTTGCTGTAGCGGCGGGCGAGCTCGATGCCGGCGCGGATTTCGCGCTCATTGCGATCTTCATTCTTGTCGATCCAGATGCCGACCGTGACCTTCAGCCCGAACTCGGCGGCGATCTGCGGAACCAGCTCGACGCCGCCGGTGGAGGAATAGGTGCGGATCGCGCGCGTATAAGGAGCGAGACGACGCAGGTCGGCGCGGATCTGGTCGGCCGTCGGACGGTCGCCGTGATCCGGATGCTGCGATCGCGCGTAAGGAGAATAAGAAACGCTGGCGAGCGGGCCGTCGATATTCGGCGCTGCCTGTTGCCGCTGCAACAAAGACCACAATCCCGCGTGCACGCACACAACGAGCGCGACTACAGCAACGACGATGCGCATAGAAAGACAACCACGCGGGGCAGAACACAGAGGCCCGAACCCATCCCCGGGAGTTCGACCAAGGTCTTGTTTGGAAACTACCTTAGTCAATGGCAACCGATCAAGTAGTGGGAGGACGTGGCTAATTCACGGCATCAACAATCCGAGAAAAGATTTGTTTCGTGAAAGTTTAGTTAGGTAGCTGAACGTCCGTACAGCTTAGCGGTTGGTCGTGCCGGCCGGCGCGGCCGCGGCCGGTGCTGCCGTCGGCTCCAGGCTCGGATTGATCCAGCAGGCGTGCACCCGGGTGCTTAGCGTCTCGGGCGCCTTGGGGTCGATGTGACCTTGCCGGACCAGGCAGCGGAAGGTCGCCTGGATATGGCCGGAGGGACAACCGAACCGGTCATAGAGATCCATGTGGCGAAAGGCGGTGTCGAGATCGTCGCGCCAGACCAGGTTAACCACCCGGCGGCCGAGCCAGACGCACTCAGGGTTGGCGGCGGGACCGCCCAGCACCTTGGCGGCTTCGGCGAACTCGTCAATCTTCTTCTGTCCGTCCTTGCCGGAATTGGCGCCCTGCTGGCGGAGCTGCTCAGCGGCCTTCGGGTCGACGCTTTGCGCCGACGCGCCCTCGGCGGCGGCCAGGAGGAACACGGCGCCGACCGCAACGGCGATACCACGCAGACAAACAAAACGCATGAATACTCTGGATTGGTTGGGCCGTGACCGGCCGGTTGCTCCCCCCACATGCAGACCGGATTCGGTCAGCATTGCGACGTTTGCCGCCGCATCGGCCCGGCAGGACGGGGTGGAACGATGGTCCCCGTCGCGCGCGCCGTTGTATCGATTAAAGCAGCCGCGCGCCGCAACGCCAATACGGCGCGAGTAAAAATTACGCTTTCGTCTCCATGCGATCGGGTCGCATGGTTATCCGCCGGACAGATCCTGAACGGATGGTCAGTTTCCAGAGCACCCTTGGCACTGCCGTGCCGAAACGATAAGCGAAACCCAGCAGGATACGGGGAACAGCATGCGGATGGCGGCCGCGCTTTTTGCGCTGGTGGCGGCGGCGATCGTGGGGGCGTGGTCCTGGCTGGGGGCTCCCGTTCAAATGCCGCAGTCCCCGCTCGCAACAGGCGACAAGCTCACCTGTATCTCCTATGCGCCATTTCGCGGCCCGCAGAACCCGTTTGGGCCCGATATTCCCATCGATCCCCGCCAGATCGAGGAAGACCTGGCCCAGCTCAAGCACGTCACCAATTGCATCCGCACCTATTCGACCGACCACGGTCTCGACCAGATCCCTGAAATCGCCCGGCGTCACGGTCTGCAGGTGATGCAGGGATTGTGGCTGTCCAGCCTGCCGGAGCACAGCCGCAAGCAGATCGAAACCGGGATAGCGCTCGCCAACCGCTTTCCGGACGTGATCCCTGCCCTGATCATCGGCAACGAGGTGCTGCTGCGCGGGGAGATGTCCGCCCCCGACCTGGTCAGGACCATCCGCGAGGTCAAAGCCAAGGTGCCGATGCCGGTGACCTATGCCGATGTGTGGGAATTCTGGCTGCGTCATCGCGACGTCGCCGGCGCGGTGGATTTCATCTCCATCCATATCCTGCCGTACTGGGAGGACTTCCCGATTCCGGCGCACCAGGCGGCGCAGCATCTCGATGCCATCCGCAAGCAGGTGGTGGCGGCGTTTCCCGGCAAGGAAATCGTGGTCGGCGAGTTCGGCTGGCCGAGCGCCGGCCGCATGCGCGAAGGGGCCTTGCCGTCGCCGGTCAACCAGGCGCGCGCCTTGCATGATGTGCTCGCGCTCGCCAAACGCGAAAACTACCGCGTCAATGTGATCGAGGCCTATGACCAGCCTTGGAAGCGGCAGCTGGAAGGCACCGTCGGCGGATACTGGGGTCTGTTCGACGCCTACCGGCGCCAGCCGAAATTTGCCTGGGGCGGTGTGGTCTCCAATCATCCGCAGTGGCGCTGGCAAGCGGCGGGCGGCGTTGCCTTGGCCGCGGTGGTGTTTGCGGCGGCATGGGCGGCCGGCCGCCGATCGCAGCCGCCGGCGAACCTGTGGCTCGGGATCGCGCTGATCGCTTTCGCTTCGGGGACGGTGATCGGCTGGGCCGCCGCCAATGTACCGGTTGAAAGCCTGACCATTGGCGATTGGATTCGCTCGCTTTCCTGGGTGGCGGTTGCGCTGCTTTCGCCGATCCTGGGTGCTGTGGCGCTGGCCAAGAAAGCCCCGTTGCCGAGCTTTCAGCGCATGCTCGGCCGCGAGCGCCCGCGCGATCCGGTCATGCTCCTGCTCGGCGTGCTGCTGATCGCGCTGACGGTGCTCGCGGTGCAGGCAGCGCTCGGCTTCGTGTTCAATCCGCGCTATCGCGATTTCCCGTTCACGCCGCTGACGGCGGCGGCGGTGCCGTTTCTATTGCTGACGGTGCTGCAGGCGCGCGCGCAAGGTGCCCGGCCGGCGGCGGAAAGCGTCGCCGCGGCGGCCCTCGTGTTGTCGGCGGTCTATATCGTTTTCAACGAGACGCTGGCCAATTGGCAGGCCGTTTGGTTCTGCGCCGGGCTGCTCGCGCTGGCGCTCACTCTGTGGCGGGCGCGGGACGCGCCAGGCTGAGGATCAGCAGCGCCACCGCCAGTCCGGACAGATCGGCATTGTGCAGCACAAGACCGAAGGCGGCCGCGGCGATCGCGAGCGCTGCCAGCACCAGCGACGGGCGCATCAGATGGAGCATCGCGGCGGCCAAGGCGAGCCAGCCGAACACCGAATAAGTGTGCAGTGTGATGACCTGCCGGAACGTGGCGCACAGCCAGGTCTTGAGCCCGCCCTGGCAGGCCAGCGAGACGGTTGAGTATTCGAGCGCGAGATAGCGCAGATAAAGTGCTTCGCCGAGCGCCAGGAAGCCGATGATCAGCAGCCAATGGATTTGACGGTCGCTTGGGAGGAACAGCTTTGCTTGCATGGTGCGCCTTGTAATCGAGCGCGCACTATGTCGCTTCAGCCAAGTGGCGGCAATTGCCCGCTTAAGGGTTCGTCCGTGGCGCTGTTTTCGGCTGTGGCGGGGTCCCTGGTCGGCGTTCCGGTACCGGGACGGTCAGGGTGAGCCGCTGGCCGGCGAATGTGGTCGGCTGGCAATAGCGGCGGGCTGCCACGAATGGTGCACACAGCCGGGCAGCCGCATGGGGCGTAGCCACCGGGCCGACGATCAGCCGCAACTCGGCGGCGCGGGTTTGGGCGTTTTCTCGTACCGCGACTACCGGATGCAGCCCTTCGAGCAGCGCCGCATGGTTGCTGCGGGTCGAAGTCCACAATGTCCGCAGGCCGTCGAAACTGCCGGCGCCGCCGATTTCGATGCCGAATTGCGTCGCAGGCTCCGGCGGGGTCGTGGGGGTGCTGGCAATCTGGGGCGTAGCCGGCGTGACTGCCGCGGTTGCCGGTGCTGTGCTCGCGTCCGATTTTACCGGGTCGCTGGGGCGCTGAGCCGGCGCCGGATCGGCGGGGGCCGGTGCCGGGGCCAGCGCCACCTGACGTTTGAACGATCCGGTCACGTCTTCGAGGTTGCGTTCCAGCGCGCTGATGCGCACCACCAGCCGTTCGCGATCAGTGGCTAGCGTCCGCAGGGCATCGGATAAGCGGCGGGTTTCGTTTTCCGCCTCGGCGGCGCGGGCGGCGAGCTGGGCGGTGTTGGGTAACGCCGGCGCTTGCGGAGAGCTCGGGTTTTTCAACGCGGCGACGGTAATGGCGAGCCGCCGCGAACCGCTGTCCGAGTAGGCCGACAGCACAGCAAGCGAGAGCGCCGCCGTGGCGGCCGCGCCCCAACTTGCCAGCCGCACCAACGACTTGATGTCAAAAAACCCCGTGTCCGCCTGCCAATCCATCGGTGCCGCCTGTTTCGCCAGTTACTGGCGAATCAGCCCATTGAAAACGTTAGCAGAATCCGACCAGTGTTGCTTCCTCGGCGGCCGGTTCTATGCGCATTCCACCTTTTCCACCGGAGCACGCTCGGATAAGAGGGCGCGAGCCTGATCAATCCAGCCTGTTGAATTGAAGAGCGAGACTCGATGGGTGAACGGACCTGCCTTGCGATCGTGCTTGCCGCCGGCGAGGGCACCCGCATGCGTTCGGCGCGTGCCAAGGTGCTGCACGAGATTGCTGGCCGGTCACTGCTCGCCCATGTGCTCGACGCAGTAGGCAAGGCGGGTGGCACGCGCACCGCAGTGGTGATTGGACCCGGCGCCGACGCGGTTGCCGCGGAGGCCGAGCGCGCATTGCCGGGCGCGCAAAGCTTCGTGCAAACCGACCGCCGCGGCACCGCCCACGCGGTGCTGGCGGCCAAGGACGCCATCGCGCGCGGTGCCGACGACATTTTGGTGATCTTTGCCGACACGCCGCTGATCCGCCCGCAGACACTCGCTCGTATGCGCGAACAGTTGGCGCAGGGCGCCGCCGTGGTCGTGCTCGGCTTTAGGCCGCAGGATCCGACCGGCTATGGCCGACTCGTGCTAGAAGGCGGCGAACTCATCGCCATTCGCGAGGAGCTCGATGCCAGTGCGCAGGAACGCAAGATCGGTCTGTGCAACGGCGGTTTGATGGCGTTCGCCGGCAAGACGGCGCTCGCGATCCTCGAGCGCATCGGCGACGACAATCGCAAAGGCGAGTTCTACCTGCCCGATGCGGTGGTGATTGCGCGCGCGATGAAGCTGAAAGCGGTCGCCATTGAGACCGAGGAGGATGAGGTGCGTGGCATCAACACCAAGGCGCAACTGGCGGAAACCGAAGCCGCGTTGCAGGCGCGGCTGCGCAAGGCGGCGCTGGAGGGCGGCGTGACTTTGATCGCTCCGGAGACGGTTTTTCTGTCCGCCGACACCTCGTTCGGCCGCGATGTCGTTGTCGAGCCTTATGTCGTATTCGGCCCAGGCGTCACGGTGGAAGACAATGCGGTCATCCGCTCGTTCTCGCACCTCGCCGGCGCGCATGTAGGCAAGGGATCTCTGGTCGGGCCCTATGCGCGGCTGCGGCCCGGCGCGCGGCTCGAACAGGACGTGCATATCGGCAACTTCGTCGAGGTGAAGGAAGCGGTGATCGAGGCCGGCGCCAAGGCCAACCATCTGGCCTATATCGGCGACGCGCGGCTCGGCGCCGGCGCCAATTTCGGCGCGGGCGCCATCGTGTGCAATTACGACGGCACCGCCAAGCATCGCACCGACATCGGCAAGGGCGCGTTCATCGGTTCGAATGCCGCCTTGGTCGCTCCGGTGAAGATTGGCGACGGCGCCTATGTGGCGACCGGCTCGGTCATCACCGACGACGTGCCGGCGGACGGGCTCGCCATCGCACGCAGCCGGCAGGTGGTTAAGGAAAACCGCGCGGCGCGCTTGCGCGCCGTGAAATCGGCGGCCAAGAAAAGGTAAATGGCGCCTCGATCCGGTTGCCCGGCGCGGCGTTAGCCTTAATTGTCACATGATGTGATGCATTTTGATTTTCGGCGGTGGCGTTTGCGGCGCATAAACCGTCCACGGGTTATGTTCAGCGCAGAGTAGGACAGGGGGCATCCGCGCGATGTGCGGGATCGTCGGCATTCTCGGACGCGAGCCGGTCGCGGTGCAACTGGTCGATGCGCTCAAGCGCCTCGAATACCGCGGCTATGACTCTGCCGGCGTCGCCACGCTGGAGGACGGCCAGCTGACCCGCCGCCGCGCCGAGGGCAAGCTGCGCAATCTCGAGAGCAAACTGCAACGCGAGCCGCTGCACGGCACCGCCGGCATCGGCCATACCCGCTGGGCCACGCACGGCAAACCAAGTGAAAGCAACGCGCATCCGCACGCCACCGAACGGCTGGCGGTCGTGCACAACGGCATCATCGAGAACTTCCGCGAGCTGCGGGAAGCGCTGGAGAAACAGGGCGCCAAGTTCCGCTCTGAAACCGATACCGAAGTGGTCGCCCATCTGGTCACCCAGGAAATGAAGAATGGCCGCTCGCCGGTCGAGGCGGTGGCAGCCGCGCTGCCGAAACTGCGTGGCGCCTTCGCGCTCGCCTTCCTGTTTCAGGGCGAAGAGGATCTGTTGATCGGCGCGCGCAAAGGCTCGCCGCTCGCCGTCGGCTATGGCGACGGCGAGATGTATCTCGGCTCCGACGCCATTGCGCTCGCGCCCTTCACCGACACGATTTCCTACCTGGAGGACGGCGACGCCGTGGTGCTGACACGCAACAGCGCGGTGGTGCACGACGCCAAGGGCGCCAGGGTCGAACGTGCGGTTCTGAAATCGAACGCTTCCGCCTTCCTGGTCGACAAGGGCAACCACCGCCATTTCATGGCCAAGGAAATCCACGAGCAGCCCGAAGTGGTCGGCCACACGCTCGCGCATTACCTCGACATGGCCAATGAGCGCGTGGCGCTGCCCGTAACATTGCCGTTCGATTTTGCCGCGCTCGATCGCATTTCGATCTCGGCTTGCGGCACCGCCTATTATGCGGGCCTGGTTGCCAAATACTGGTTCGAGCGTTTTGCCCGCCTGTCGGTCGAGATCGACGTTGCGTCTGAATTCCGCTATCGCGAAGCGCCTTTGAAGGCGGGCGGCCTAGCGATCTTTGTGTCGCAATCGGGCGAAACCGCCGACACGCTGGCGACGCTGCGTTACGCCAAAGAGCACAAGCAGCACGTGCTTTCGGTAGTCAACGTGCCGACGTCTACCATCGCGCGCGAGAGCGACGTGGTGTTGCCGACGCTGGCCGGCCCGGAAATCGGCGTGGCGTCGACCAAGGCCTTTACCTGCCAGTTGGCGGTGCTGGCCTGCCTCGCAGTCGCCGCCGGCCGCGCCCGTGGTGTGCTGTCGGAGAACGACGAACGCAATCTGGTGCGTGCGCTGATCGAGGTGCCGCGGCATATGGCGGAAGCGCTCATGCTCGAGCCGCAGATCGAGCATCTGGCGCGCGACCTCGCCAAGAGCCGCGACGTCCTCTATCTCGGCCGCGGTACCAGCTATCCCATAGCGCTCGAGGGCGCCCTGAAGCTCAAGGAAATTTCCTACATTCATGCCGAAGGCTACGCGGCGGGCGAGCTCAAGCACGGGCCGATCGCGTTGATCGACGAGACCATGCCGGTGATCGTGATCGCGCCTTACGATCGCGTGTTCGACAAGACCCTGTCCAACATGCAGGAAGTGGCGGCGCGCGGCGGTAAGATCATTCTGATCACCGACCCGAAGGGCGCCCATGAGGCACAAATCGAATCGGCCGCCAAGCTGATACTGCCGGAAATGGCCTCTACCGTTACTCCGCTGGTTTATGCCCTGCCGGTGCAGCTGATTGCCTATCACACGGCCGTGGTGATGGGCACCGATGTCGACCAGCCGCGCAATCTTGCCAAGTCGGTGACGGTCGAGTGAGTGGCATTTGAGCCTCTCGCCGCGGCGCGTGCAACAAGGTAGCTTCATCGCCAAGCCGAACGATTCAATGAAGGAACGCGTCACACGATGACCGAGCTCGGGCGAGATGCTGATATTATCCCGGCTGCGCCGCAGCAGAGCGTCGCCGGCCGCATCCGCAATTATTTCCTTACTGGGCTGGTCCTGGTCGGTCCGCTCTACATCACCATCAGCCTGACCTGGTGGTTCATCACCTGGGTCGATGACCTGGTGCGACCGCTGCTGCCAGCGGCCTACCGGCCCGAGACCTATCTGCCGGTGCCGGTCCCGGGCCTTGGCCTGGTCATCGCCTTCTTGACGCTGACGCTGCTCGGTTTCCTGACGGCCAACCTGGTGGGACGCAAGCTGGTCGAGTTCGGCGAGGAGATTCTCAACCGCATGCCGGTGGTGCGTCCGATCTACAAGAGCCTGAAGCAGATTTTCGAGACGCTGTTTGCCAAGAGCGGCTCCAGTTTCCGCCGGGTGGGACTGGTGGAGTTTCCATCGCCCGGCATGTGGTCCCTGGTGTTTCTATCAAGCCCGGCAAGTCCCGACATCGCGAGCCGTCTGCCGGACAAGGAGCATGTGGCGGCTTTCATGCCGTGTACGCCCAATCCGACCACCGGCTTTTTCTTCTACGTGCCGCGCCGCGAGGTGATCGATCTGGACATTACGGTCGAGGCGGCGATGACGCTGCTGATGTCGGCCGGCATGGTGCAGCCGGGGGCGGCAGAGCAGCAGAAGAACCTGGCGGCGCTCGCCGATGCCGCCCGCATGGCGCGGCAGGCACAGGCCAGCCACACGTCCGAACCGGTGCAGTAAGCGCCGCGGCGGCAACGGCTAATCCTGATTTCGGCTCGCGGGACGGGGGTCCATGCTCACGGCGACGGTGAGAGTGGCAGGCGAATTCCCTCCTTTTTTGAAGTTTACCCCACTTTCAGGTTTCTTTTTCGGTGCGCCTTGCTAGCATCGACGCGGGCAAAATGATGGGAGGGCGCAATGGGTTTTGTAGATGCGATCAAGTCGGGATTTAACAAATACGTCGGTTTCTCAGACCGGGCCGCCCGATCGGAATATTGGTATTGGATATTGTTTTACTTCATAGCTTTATTCGTAGCGTCTTTCCTCGACGCGTTTCTTGGCATCGGTTTCTTGGGCGCGATCGTCTCATTGGGTATGTTTCTGCCGAGTTTGGCGGTGGCCGTCCGGCGATTGCACGATCTCGACAAATCGGGCTGGTTTGTCCTCATCGGCCTCATCCCGTTGATTGGCCTCATTATCCTGATCGTCTGGTACTGCACCAAGGGGACCACGGGACCGAACCGGTTCGGTCCGGATCCGCTCGGCGGCATGTGAGTTGGCCGCGCGCGAGCGCAGCTGACCTTTGAAAGCAACGCAGGTCATCCGGCTCTGATCAGCCGGATGGCCTCGTCTTTTTCGAACAGATAGAGCAGGTGCCGTAGCGCCTGGCCACGCGGCGAGGCCAGCGCCGGATCGCGTGTCAGCGCCAGTTGGGCATCGTCGCGCGCCGCGCCGATCAGCTTGCCGTGCACATCGATGCGGGCGACGCGGAAGCCGGGCAGGCCGGCCTGCCGCGTGCCCAGCACGTCGCCCTCGCCGCGCAACCGCAAGTCTTCCTCGGCGATGCGGAAACCGTCCTCGGTCTCCCGCATGATCGCCAGCCGTGCTTTGGCAGTCTCCCCGAGCGGGGCTTTGTAGAGCAGCAGACAGGTCGAGCGCTCGCTGCCGCGGCCGACGCGCCCGCGCAGCTGATGAAGCTGGGCCAGCCCGAAGCGCTCGGCGTGCTCGATCACCATTACGCTAGCCTCCGGCACGTCGACCCCGACCTCGATCACCGTGGTGGCGACCAGGAGCCGCGTCTCGCCGCTGGCAAACCGTTCCATGGCGCGGTCCTTCTCCGCGCTCTTCATGCGGCCATGCACCAGATCGGCGGTAGGACCGAATCGTTTTTTCAGCACAGCGAAACGATCTTCGGCGGCCGCGAGATCGATCTTTTCGGAATCCTCCACCAACGGGCAGACCCAATAGATACGCCGACCCTCAGCCAGCGCGCGGCCGACCGCCTCGACCACTTCCTCGAACCGCTCAAGCGGGAGCGTGCGGGTGTCAATTGGTTGCCGGCCGGCCGGCTTTTCACGCAGCTCGGATACGTCCATGTCGCCGAAATAGGTCAGCACCAGAGTGCGCGGGATCGGCGTCGCGGTCATCACCAACACGTCGACCGCGTCTCCTTTTTTGGCGAGCGCCAGCCGCTGATGCACGCCGAAGCGGTGCTGCTCATCGACCACCGCCAATGCCAGATCGCGGAACTCGACCTCGTCCTGAAACACCGCATGGGTGCCGATCAGGATCTGGATGTCGCCGAGCGCCAGCCGCTGCAGGATCTCGGAACGTTCGCGGCCGCGCTCGCGCCCGGTCAGGATCGCAACATTGATGCCGATGGCCTCGGCGAACGGCGCGATGGTGTTGAAATGCTGCCGCGCCAGGATTTCGGTCGGCGCCATCAGCGCCGCCTGCCGGCCTGCTTCGATCACGGCGGCGGCGGCGAGCAAAGCGACCACGGTCTTGCCGGAGCCGACGTCGCCTTGCAGCAGCCGCAGCATGCGTTCGGGCTTCGCCAGGTCGGCGACGATATCGGCGACGGCGCGGTGCTGCGAAGGCGTCAGGGAATAAGGAAGAATGTCGATCAGCTTCTTGCGCAAGTGGCCGGTGCCGGGCGTGGCGCGGCCGGCGGGCCGGCGCAGATGCGCGCGCACCAGCATGAGCGCCAGCTGTCCGGCCAGCAGTTCGTCATAAGCAAGCCGGGTCCAAGCCGGGCCTTCCGGCTGCACGTCGGCTGGTTGCGCTGGCCGGTGCAGCGTCTGCAGCGCCTCGGCAAAGGTTGGGAAGCGTTCGCGTGAGACCCAGCTCGGGTCCTGCCACTCCGGCAGTTCCGGCGCGCGCGCCAGCGCGGCATCGGCCGCCTTGCGGACATGGTTGAGACCAAGCCCTTCGGTCAGCGCGTAGACTGGTTCGACCAGCGGCAGTCTTGCGAGGCCGGCCTCGTCCACCACACGCTCGGGATGCACCATCTGCAGCATCCCGTCATAGAGCGCGGTGGTGCCGGACACGTAGCGCAGCGCGCCGACCGGCAGCAGCTTTTCCAGATAGTCCTTGCGGGCGCTGAAATAGGTGAGGACGACGTCGCCGGTGTCGTCGCTGGCATAGATCAGATAGGGCGCGCGTGAGCGGTGGGGCGGCGAGGGGCGATGGCGGTCGACGGTTACCGCCACCGTCGCCACGGTGCCGGGAACCACCTCGCGCAGCTTGGGGCGGGCGCGCCGGTCGATGGCGCCGGTCGGCAGATGCAACAGCAGGTCGAGAATCCGCGGCGGCGCGTCCTGGCGGCCAAGCAGGCGACGATACAGCTGCTCCTGTTTCGGGCCCACGCCCGGCAGGCTGGTCAGCGCCGCAAACAGCGGATTGAGCAAAGGAGGCCGCATGATGGTCCCGACTTTGGCTCAGCAGTCTAGCGACTGCCAATCACCATAATCCCCTCTGTTTCCGTTCGGCGGTTCCCGCCCTATATAACCCGCGCCCGGCCTGTCCGGGTTTTTGGCGTTGGCGGAGGCTGCATGACTGGAACGACGCGTTCGAGCGATGGGTTGGACGATCGCCGCCGCCGGCTGTTGTTCCGCTCGTGGCATCGTGGCATCCGCGAGATGGATCTGATCATGGGCCGCTTTGCCGATTGCCATATCGGCGATCTGACAGTGTCAGAACTGGACGAGTTCGAGCAGCTGATCGAACTGCCAGACCAGCAGCTCTATGCCTGGATCAGCGGCGGCGAGCCGGTGCCGGCCGATATCGATCGGCCGCTGTTTCGCCGGATGCGCGATTTCCACGGTGGCGCTGGGGACAAGCGCTGATGGCGAAATCTCCCGCCGAATTGCTGCAGCCCAGCCGGCCGCTGACCGTGTCGAGTGTGGCCGACGGCGCCGAAGGCTTGGTGGTTGCCGATCTCGCCCGCGCGGTTGCTGCGCGCGGGTCGGCGCCGGCGACCAGCCTGGTCGTGGTCTGCCGCGACGGTCCACGCATGGCCGCACTGGCGCGGGCGCTGTCGTTCTTTGCGCCCGACATCAGCGTGCTGCAATTCCCCGCCTGGGATTGCCTGCCCTATGACCGGGTGTCGCCGCATGCCGGTGTCGTCGCCCAGCGCATGACCGCGATATCGCGGCTTGCCCGCCTGAAAGGACATGATCGGCCGTCGGTGCTGCTCACCACCGTCAATGCGGCGCTCCAGCGTGTGCCGGAAAAGGTATGGGTGGCGACCCAATCGCTGTCGGTGGCGCCCGGCAACCTGCTTGCCATGGATGGCATCGTGCGCTGGCTCGAACTGAACGGATTCCTGCGCGCCGGAACGGTGCGCGAACCCGGCGAATATGCGCTGCGCGGCGGCATCATCGATCTTTTCGCGCCCGGCATGGCGGAGCCGGTGCGGCTCGATTTCTTTGGCGACACCCTGGAATCCATCCGCAGCTTCGATCCCGAGACCCAGCGCACCACCGATCAGTTGCGGGCCCTCGATCTCGTGCCGGTCGCTGAATTCCAGCTCACCACTGAGACCATCAAACGCTTCCGGCTTGGCTATGTCGAAGCCTTTGGCGCCCCGTCCCCCGACGACCTTTTGTACGCGGCGGTGAGCGAAGGCCGCCGCCATCCCGGCATGGAGCACTGGCTGCCGCTGTTTCATGCCCCGATGGAAACGATTTTCGATTACGTGCCGGGCTCTCCGGTGGTGTTTGAGCCGCTGGCGGACGACGCGGCGCGCGAGCGGCTCGACCAGATCAAGGATTACTACGAGGCCCGGCAACAGGTGCTGCGCGACCGCAGCGCCGGTCCGCCTTACCGGCCGCTGCCCGTTGACCGGCTCTATCTCGCCGACAGCGAATGGCGCGAGCGGCTCGATGCTGGCGCGCTGGCGCGGCTGACGCCGTTTGCGGTGCCGGAGAACCAGGGATCCGTTGTTGACGCCGGCACCAAACAGGGGCGCAACTTCGCCGCCGAGCGCGCCGAGCCGGGCCGCAATGTGTTCGAAGCGGTGACCGAGCACGTACTGGCCTTGCAGAACAGGCGCAAGCGCGTGGTCATTGCGCTGTGGAGCGAAGGCGCCCGCGAACGCATGCGGCATGTGCTGGCCGACCATGCGCTCGCCAATCTGACGCCGGTCGCTTCTTGGCCCGAGGCGCTCACGCTGCCGGCGCCGCAAGTGGCGCTCGGTGTGCTCGGACTGGAAAGCGGTTTCGAGACCGCCGATGCGGCCGTGATCGGCGAGCAGGACATTCTGGGCGACCGACTGGTGCGTCCGCGCCGGGCAGCGCGGCGGCCGGAGAATTTCATCGCCGAGGCCACCAGCCTCGCGACCGGCGATCTGGTGGTGCACGTCGATCACGGCATCGGCCGTTTCGCCGGGTTGCGGGCGATAGAGGCGGCGGGCGCACCGCACGATTGTCTGGAAATCCACTACGCCGGGGGCGACAAGCTGTTCCTGCCGGTGGAGAACATCGAACTGCTCTCGCGCTACGGCTCGGAAGAAGCGCAGGTCGATCTCGACCGGCTCGGCGGCGGCGCCTGGCAGGCGCGCAAAGCGCGCATGAAGAGCCGCATCCGCGAGATCGCGGGCGAACTGATCAAGATCGCAGCCGAGCGGCAGATGCGCGAAGCTCCCCGCCTGACCGTCGAGTCCGCGCCCTATGACGAGTTCTGCGCCGGATTTCCCTACGAAGAGACCGACGATCAGCAGGCCGCCATCGACGCGGTGCTCAACGAGCTGGCATCCGGCCGGCCGATGGATCGGCTGATCTGCGGCGACGTCGGCTTTGGCAAGACCGAGGTGGCGTTGCGCGCGGCCTTCGTGGCGGCGATGAACGGCAAGCAAGTGGCGGTGGTGGTGCCGACGACGCTGTTGGCGCGCCAGCACACCAAGACCTTCACCGAACGGTTTCACGGCTTTCCGGTGCGGATCGCGCAGGCGTCACGGCTCGTTTCCGGCACCGAGCTCGCGCGGGTGAAGAAAGGTATCGCCGAGGGCGAGGTCGATATCGTGATCGGCACCCACGCGCTGCTCGGCAAGGCCATCAAGTTCAAGGATTTGGGTCTGGTGATCGTCGACGAGGAGCAGCATTTCGGCGTCGCTCACAAGGAGAAGCTCAAACAGCTGCGCGCCGAAGTCCACATCCTGACGCTGACCGCGACGCCGATCCCGCGCACGCTGCAATTGGCTTTGAGCGGAGTGCGCGATCTCTCCATCATCGCGACGCCGCCGGTCGATCGCCTGGCGGTGCGCACCTTCGTCTCGCCGTTCGATCCGCTGGTGGTGCGCGAAGCGCTGTTGCGCGAACGCTATCGCGGCGGCCAGGCTTTCTACGTCTGTCCGCGCATCGAGGATCTTGCCGGCGCCAAGGATTTTCTCGACAAGCATGTGCCGGAAATGCGCACCGCGGTTGCCCACGGCCAGATGCCGCCCACTATGCTCGACGACATCATGTCTGCGTTCTACGACGGCAAATACGATCTGCTGCTGTCGACCACGATCATCGAATCCGGGCTCGACATCCCGACCGCCAACACTTTGATCGTACACCGCGCCGACCGTTTCGGCCTGTCGCAACTCTATCAATTGCGCGGCCGCGTGGGGCGCGCCAAAACCCGCGCTTATGCGCTGTTCGCGCTGCCGGCCGAGGGCAAGATCACGGCGCAGGCCGAGCGGCGCCTCAAGGTGCTGCAATCGCTCGACACCCTGGGGGCGGGCTTCCAGCTCGCCTCGCACGACCTCGACATCCGCGGCGCCGGCAATCTTTTGGGCGAGGAACAGTCCGGCCACATCAAGGAGGTCGGCTTCGAGCTCTATCAGCAGATGCTGGAGGAGGCGGTGACCAGTCTCAAGGCCGGCATTACCGCGCCGGCCGCCGACAGGTGGTCGCCGCAGATCACCATCGGCATGCCAGTTCTCATTCCGGAGGACTATGTCGCCGACCTGCCGGTGCGGCTGGCGCTCTATCGCCGGCTGGCCGAGATCGAGGACGAACGCGAGATCGACGGCTTCGCGGCGGAACTGGCCGACCGGTTCGGGCCAATGCCGCCGGAAGTCGAGCATCTTTTGCAGATCGTCGCCATCAAGTCGCTGTGTCGGCGCGCCAATGTGGAGAAGATCGACGCCGGACCGAAAGGTGCCGTCGTGTCGTTCCGCGACAACAGCTTTGCCAATCCGGAGCGGCTGGTCGCGTTCATTCGCGAAGAGAGCGCGCGGGTGCGGCCGGATCAGAAGGTGGTGTTCTTCGACGACTGGGAGGAACCGGAGCTGCGGCTGAAAGGAACCGCGGCGATCCTGCGCAATCTGGTGCGGCTGGCGGCGCCGGCCAAGGCGGCTTGAACTATTCCGGAGCCGTGGCGCTATGCTGTTCGGAGGCTGCGCGCTCGATTGCCTGCGCGAGATATTCGGGCGCGTGCGCGCCGCTGACCGCAATCCGCCGGTCGAAAATGAAGAACGGCACGCCTTCGATGCCGGCCTCCTTGGCGGATTGCGCCTCGCTCTCGATGCGCTCCACATCGCTATCGCTCGCCAGCAGCTCGCGCACCCGATCGGGGTGGAGGCTGCAATCGGCGGCCGCCTGCACCAGCACCGCAGCGTCGGTGAGGTCGCCGCCTTCGGTGAAATAAAGCTCCATCAGCCGCTGCTTCATGGGCGCGGCATGGCCACTTTCGCCGGCCCAAAAAATCAGCCGGTGGCAATCGAGGGTGTTGGGCTGGCGTTTGATCTTGTCGCGCGCATAACTCAGCCCGGCCGCTGCCGCGGCCTCGACCACGCGCGGGCTTATGGCGTTGTAGCGCTCGACTGAGCCAAACTTGGCGGTCAAATAATCCGCGCGGCTCATACCCTCGCGCGGGACCCAGGGATTGAGGAAATAGGGGCGGAAGCGCACTTCAACCGGAATCTCAGGTTTGAGCGCAATGGCCTTTTCCAGCAAGCGCTTACCCACAAAGCACCAGGGGCAGACCACGTCCGATACGACATCGATTGCAAGCGGGGCGGCGGCCATGGCGGGCTCCAGGTCGGAGCCTAGGTCAAGGGTCAGACGGCGGCAACCTTGGGATAGGTGCCGACCCGCGCCACCAGCGTGCTGAGATTGTCGGTCGGCTTCAGCGTGGCGAGCGTCACCGTTGGGCTGATCGTGCCTTGGGCGCGGTCGGGCGCCAGCATGGTGTGCTTCAGCACGCTTGCGATCCGGCGCGCGACCACATGGGCGCTGCGCAGATCGGTCTCGGTGAAGGCGGCGAGGATCGAACCGTCGGTTTCCTGACAGGCAAAATCGATGTCGCGCACCAGCCGGCTGAACAGGCGGGCAGCGTCGATACTGCTGCGGCGGTCGCTCAACTCTTCGAACGAAAAGCGCGCGACCGAAAGGCAGCCGCCGCCATCTTCGGCCTCGCGGCAGGCGCGGTCGAGATCGCGCCAGAAGGCGTCGTAAGCCAGCAGTCCGGTTTCCGGATCGACCACGCCGTCGGTGTCCAGCGATTTCAGGGTACGCTTGAGATGACTCTCGATCGCCTGCAGTCGGACGTATGGCAGCAGCAGTTCCACCAGACGGACCGGATCGTTTTCCACGCGCAACACGTTGGGGAACAGATCGTCGTCCGTAGCGGCGCCGATGGCGCCCAGCACGCCGATCGGCATATCGCGAAAGCGCACATCCTCGCCCAGCACGGTCAACAGGGCTTCCACCACGCGCGGTCCGAAACCATCGCCGATCACCACGCCCTCGATATCGCGCGAATTGAGATAGCGCGCGGCGGTCTCGACGCTAAGCGCGCCGATCAAGCCAACCCGCTCGCCGATCGCGGTGGTCAGCGCCGGATAAGAGCGGCCGCGGCCGAGGCACAGCACCGTGGCGTGTTCGAGCAGATCGGAAGGCGGCACCGCGCGGGTCTTCGCCGCGGGATCGGAGCGCCGTAGCACGGTCGCGTGCAGGGTCCGCACCCGCAAGGCCGAGCGCAGTCGAAGCAGCAGCCGGCTCGGCGGTTCATCGACCGCACAGGGCAGCGCGAACGGGATCGCGGGCACGCTGTCGGCGTTGACGCGCGCGATCACCGGCATGAACGGCCCGCCCCGCGCGTCAATCTTTTTTATGAGCGCCTGCGCATGCCGTGCATTCTGCGGCGGCTCGGGCTCCGCCAGCACCAGCGCCGCCGGCTGAATTTCTGCGATCGCCGACGGCGCATCGGCCCATCCGGTCTCGACGATCGGGAACGCGCCGGCCTTGCCGAGCACGTCGATCAATGCAGCCGCCGAATTCTCGGCGACCACCACCAGTGGACCTAGAAGCGCCATGAATGCGATGCCAGCGGACAAAAGCTGGGCGATCCTAGGCAATCGCTGTTAACGGGCGGTCAACGACTTGCCCAGTGATTTGGGGGCTAGTGTCCCGAATCCGAAGTTCGCACACCCCTGCTGCGAGCACTCATGCGAACTTCGGATTCAAAGGGACACTAGCAATCATAACGCTTGCTAGTGTGGCTTTGGTTCAGAAGTTCCCTCCCGACCCGGCCGCAAGGAATGGGGAACTTCTGAACCGCCACACTAGGCAGCGCCGCGGCGGCGATCGCGGAAAGCGCCGACGAGCAGGGGATTGACCCCGAGCTTGCTCAGTGCGTCCTGCATGAAGGCGCGGTCGGCGGCGTTTCCGGCCAGCCGGTGGCCAGCCAACGCGTCCGGCAGAGCGGTCAGGGTGGCGCTGGCCTCGATCCGGTCGATCATGTCCTGCAGCTCGCGGATCACGAAACGATAGCCGCCGACGCTGGCAATCCCCGGCGGCGGCCCGGTGACAATCATGGCGCTGGCGTCGCGGTCGATACGGCAGGCATAGCCGGTATCGACAAAGCCGTTGGCCGCGGTAGTGAAGTAGGGCAGCTGTGTTCGCTCCGCGCCAGGCGGGAAGGCGCAACGCGGCACCATGGGACCGCGCAGCGCGACAGTGCCTTTTGACGTCGGCGTCACCTCGGCGACCATGACAGCGCCCTTGGCTCCGCGCGGCGCCATCACCGGTCCGAACGGGATCGCCGCCGGGCGGCCGGTGGAGCCGCGCTGGGCGGCGAGCAGTCCGGTCTCGCCGAAGACCTGAATGTCGGTCATCACCGATTTGCCGTCACGCCAGGCCAGCGCACGCGCCAACCGCTCCGGCGCGCGCCAGACGCTGAGCACCTTCTTGAGCCGGGCGCAGCGGGAAAAATGTCCCGCCTCCGCCAGTTGCGGCACCAGCGGGCCCGGAACGATGATGCCGTCGCACGGGACGCTCTGGCATTGCGCGGCAAAGGTGGCGGCGTCGAACGGGTGATGCAGCGCGAGCGTGCCGCCGCTGAGCAACCACGGCAGCACTCCGATGGCGATGCCCGCAAACGACGAGCCGGGTATGGTGGAGAGAATGACCGCGTCCTGTTCGATATGGCTTTCGAGCAACACCGCGAGGCCGCCCGCGATCATTTCAGCATGGCTGCGTCCGACCGGAACGAGCCCCTGCGGCGACACGTCCCAGGTGATCACCGCAAGATGCGCGCTCGGCCCCGGCGGCAATGCGCGCTCGCGCTCCATCGCCGGCACCGGATCGAGTGTCGCCAAACCAAAGAGGCCGTCGAGCGGAATAAGCCCGTCCGGCGTCTCGCGGCCGTAGCCCAGGACGTAGCGCACCGGGAAGATCTCGGCGGCAATGTGCATGGCGAGCTCGAAATGATCGACGTCGCCGACGCGTCCGTTCACAACCAGCGCACTGGCGCCAACGCGGCTCAGCGCGGCCACCGCCTCGGCGCGCCGCCACAACAGCGGCAGCGGCATGGCGATCAGTCCGGCACGCAACACGCCGAGCAAGGTGAGCAAGCTGTCGACGGTATTGGCCATCTGCAGAGCGACGATGGCGTCGGCATGCAGCCCGATGCGCCGCAGCCGTCCGGCGATGGCGGACACCATCCGGTCGGCTTGCGCATAGGTCAGCCGGCGCGGCGCGCCGTCGGTGAAGCTCTCGCGGTTCGGCGGATCGATCAGGGCGACGGTATCGGGGCGCCGCTTCGCTGCGCGTGTCAGCAGATCGTCGAGGGTCGCGCGGGTGCCGATCCCGGGCGCGGCCGAGCGGCGTGGGTCGTTCAGGATCACGACGGCGCTCTCATTTCGGTTGCATCCACCAGGTTTCCGGCAGGTAGCCCGACAACGACGTCGCCGCCGGGTGGCGGACATACGACCAGCGGGCAATCCACTGCTCGGGCGGATGGAACAGCGGAACGGTGTAATGGCCGGAGATCAGCACGCGGTCGAGCGCGCGCACCGCGGCGACCACGTCCGGTCGATCCTTCGCCTGGAGCAATGCGTCGATCATGGCGTCGACCGCCTGGCTCTTCACCCCCATATAGTTGCGGCTGCCGTTGGAATCCGCGGCGGCGGCGCTCCAATAGAACACCTGCTCATTGCCGGGCGAAAGCGACTGATCCCAGCGGCTCGGCATCATGTCGAAATCGAATTCCAAGCGGCGCGCTTCGAATTGCACCGCGTCGACCGGCCGCACCCGTACCGCGATGCCGGCGCGTTTGAGATTGTTGGCGTACAAAAGCGACAGCCGCTCCTCGTCCATGGCTTCGTTCCGCGTCGCGACCATGATCTCGAAGGTGAGGGGCCGCCCGGTGCTTTGCTCGACCATTTCGGTGCCGCGCAGTTGGTAGCCGGCCGCGGTCAGCAGCGTAAGCGCACGGCGCAGAACGGTCCGGTCGCGGCCGGACCCGTCACTCGCCGGCGGCGACCAGGTGCCGTCGAGCACGTCAGGCCGGACGGCATCGGGGTAGGGGGCGAGCAGCGCGCGCTCGCGCTTATCAGCCGGCCGCCCGTGCGCGGACAATTCGGAACCGTGGAAATAGCTCGCGCTGCGCCGGTAAAGCCCGTGAAAGATATTCTGGTTGATCCATTCAAAATCGAACAACAGCGCGATCGCCTCGCGCACGCGCATATCGGCAAACACCGGCCGCCGCGTATTGAACACAAAGAACAGACTGGGTTTCGGCAGGCTCCCGGCGAATGTTTCCCTGACCACGCGGCCGTCCTGCATGGCCGGAAAATCGTACAGCGTCTGCCAGCGTCCCGGATCGGTCTCCGTGCGTACGTCGAACAGGCCCTTCTTGAACGCCTCGTGATAGGAATTGGCGTCACGGTAATAGTCGAAACGGATCTCCTCGAAGTTCCACAGCCCGCGATTGATCGGAAGGTCGCGCCCCCAATAGGACGGATTGCGCGCGAGGGTGAGACTCTTGCCGACTTCGATGCGGCTGATGGTGTAGGGCCCGCTGCCGATTGGCGTGGTGAATCCGGCGTCTTCGAATGTGTCCGGATTGATGACGTGCCGCGGCAGCACCGGCATCAGACCGAGGATCAGAGGCAGCTCGCGGTCTTCGCTGCCGGTAAGATCGAAGCGCACCCTGCGCTCGTCGAGCGCTTCCGCCTTGGCGACCTTGCCATAGTAGATGCGGTGATTGGGCCGGCCTTTGTCGCGCAACAGCCGCCAGGAGAACAGGACGTCTTCCGCGGTTACCGCTTTGCCGTCGGAAAACCGCGCCGCTGGATCGATCGCGAAGATGACATAAGTGCGTTCCGTGTCGGTCTCGATGGTCTTGGCGACCAGTCCGTACAGGGTGAACGGCTCGTCGTATCCGCGCGCCATCAGGCTTTCGACCACATAGCCGCTGATGATGTTGTTGTTGCTCACCAGCGGGCCGCGTAAGCCCTGCGCGACCAGGCCCCTGGCGACGAATGGATTGAGATTGTCGAAGGTGCCGAGCACCCCCTGCACCAGCCGGCCACCTTTGGGGGCGTCCGGATTGGCATAGGGCGGATGACTGAAGGCTTCAGACAGCGCCGGCTCGCCATGCATGGCGATGGCGTGTCGCGGCTCGCCGAAGGCATTGGAGGTGTTGAAAGCGGCACAAAGGCCAAGCAGCAGGATGCGCAGCCACGCCGGAAGGCGCTGCATGGATTGAATAACGGGGTTGCGCGCGGTCACGGTGATCCGACTCGCCAAGCCACTTCCTAAACCTCAGGAATGGGGCAAGCTTGGGCCGATCACCAAGCTTACAAAAGCCGCTCGGGTCCGTTATCACCATCTTCCTTGGCCAAAGCAGGCTTTATCGGGGACCGGAATTCGGCTATGACCGCCCGGCCCTACGTCACGCTCATGCCGTATTTGATACCGACACAGCCCGGGATGGGGCGCCGTTCGAAACCGGCGGAATTGCTGTGGGGACGGTAAGCAAGAGGATCTGTTCATGAATGATTGCGTGTTTGCGCCGGCCCGGCCGGTTGCTCGAGCATTCGCCATCGCATTGGCGACAACGATGCTCGCCGCCGTCGCCGGTTCGGGCGCAAGCGCCCAGCAGACGCAGCCGCCGGCGCCCAAGGCGCAACCCAAGGCGCAACCCAAGGCACAGCCGAAACAGGCGCCCGCGCAACCTCCGGCGCAGCAGCCTCAACAGCAGGCGCAGCCGCAGCAGGAACAGCCACAGCTGATTTATTCGCCCTGGACCAAATTCTGTCTGAAGGGCCAGGAGGCGGGTGCCAAGCAAGTCTGCTTCACCGGCAAGGACGGCCGCATCGAATCCGGCATGCCGGTGGTGGCGGCGGTGCTGATCGAACCCGATGGCGAGCCGAAGAAGATTCTACGCCTGACCCTGCCGCTCGGCATGTCGCTGGGGCCGGGTACCCGCGCGATCGTGGATCAAGGCCAGCCGATGACCGCGCCCTATGTGATCTGCTTCGCCAACGGCTGCATGGCGGACTACGAAGCCAGCGGCGAGCTGATTGGCAAGTTCAAGAAGGGCCAGCAGCTGGTGATACAAGGCATCAACAGCAACGGCCAGCCGGTCAGCCTGGTGCTGCCGCTGGGCGATTTCGCCAAGGCCTATGACGGCCCGCCGACCGATCCGAAAGTTTTCGAAGAGCAGCAGAAGAAGCTGCAGGACGATCTGCAACGCCGCGCCGAGGAAGCGCGCAAGAAGCTGGAAGGCCAGCAGCCGCCGGCAAAGTAATATCGGCCGCTCATCGCTACAAAAAGGCGCGCCTTGGGCGCGCCTTTTCTGTTTCAAACTCGCGATGTGGCGTCGTCAATTCAGCAGATTGTTTCGCGGCCGGTAGCTGCCCTGAGCGTCTTTTTCGAAAATCTCCGCGACTTGCGGATGCCGCACCGGCTCGCCCGAAGTGTCGGGCAGCAGGTTCTGCTCGGAGACATAAGCGATGTATTCGCTCTCCGCGTTCTCCGCGAACAGGTGATAGAACGGCTGCTCCTTGTGCGGCCGCACCTCCGCCGGGATCGATTGATACCATTCCTCGGTATTGTCGAAGACCGGATCGATGTCGAACACCACTCCCCGAAATGGAAATAGCCGGTGGCGGACCACCTGACCGATCTTGAACTTGGCGACGTGTGTCTTGTTCATGGCACCGGGAGATAAACCAGGATTGTGGCAAGTTCCAGAGGGTGTCACAGGCGGTAGCGGGCCGCCATGTCGGGATCCTTGGCGGCGACCAGGCGCGCGAGATCGTGGACGATCTTGGCCTGCTTCCAGGTGGCGTCATCCTGCATCCTGCCCTCGATCATGACCGCGCCGCTGCCGTCGGGCATGGCGTCGAGGATTTTCTTGGCAAAGGCGACCTCGGCCGGATCGGGCGAAAACACCCGTTTGGCGACGGCGATCTGGCTCGGATGCAGGGTCCAGGCGCCGGCGCAGCCCATCACGAAGGCGTTGCGGAACTGGGCCTCGCAGCCATCCGGATCGGCGAAATCGCCGTACGGTCCATAAAACGCCTTGATGCCGGCCGCCGCGCAAGCATCGACCATCTTGGCCATGGTGTAGTGCCACAGGTCCTGCTGGGACGCTTGCCGCGCGCCGCCGCCGTCGGCGGCGTCAGCGAGCACCTTATAGTCGGGATGGCCGCCGCCGACGCGCGTGGTCTTCATGCCGCGGGAGGCCGCGAGATCGGCCGGGCCGAGACTGATGCCGTGCATGCGCGGCGACGCCACGGCGATCGATCCGACATTGTTCACGCCCTCGGCGGTCTCCAGAATGGCGTGGATCAGGATCGGCTTCTTCACGCCATGTCTGGCTTCAAGCTGGGCGAGCAATTGGTCGAGATAGTGGATGTCCCAAGGTCCATCCACTTTCGGCAGCATGATCACGTCGAGTTTGCTGCCGACCGCGCCGACGATCTCGGTGATATCGTCCAGCACCCAAGGCGAATTGAGCGCATTGATCCGCGTCCACAGGCCGGTCGCGCCGAAATCATAGGCCGTCGCCATGGCGATGAAATCGCGGCGCGCCGCCTCCTTGGCGTCGGCCGGAATGGCGTCCTCTAGATTGCCGAGCACCACGTCGACCTGGTCGATCAGTTTCGAGACTTTCAGGCGCAGCTTCTCGATATGCGGCGGCACGAAATGGATCATGCGCTCGAGCCGCACCGGCAGCTCGCGCAGCGGCGCGGGCGCGCCGGCGGCGAGCGGCTTGAAGAAATTGCGCGGATGTTTCATTGCGGTCTCGGGATTGTCGGTGATGTTATAGCGCCTCGCCGCGCATCAGCCGCGGCTGTGAAGCGGCCGGCGCGACGCCCTCGCGCATCAAGGCACGGCGCAGCGGCCCGATCCGCTCCATCAGAAACAGGCTGAAGCCGCGTACGCCGTGCAGCGGCAGGAAATCCGAGAGCAGACTGCGGTTGAGCAGGTCGATCGCAAGCGTGCGGCTGCCGACATCGGCGCGGCGCAATCGATCGTATTGCGCGGTGAGTTCGCTCGCGCCGACGTCGCCGCCGTTGCGATGCGCCGCCACCACAAGCTCGCCGATGGTGGCGGCGTCGCGCATGCCAAGGTTTAAGCCCTGTGCGCCAATCGGCGGAACCACATGGGCGGCTTCGCCGACCAGCGCGACACGGTGAGCGCCGAAGGCGCGCGCCGTCTCCATGGCGAGCGGAAAGGCGCCGCGGCCGGGCTCGAGCGCGATCTTGCCGAGGACCGAATGGGAGCGACGCTCGATCTCCGCCGCCAAATCCGGATCGGGGAGGGCGGCAAGCGAGGCCACCTCCGCGGGGTCGACCACAAATACCAGGCTGGATCGCAGTCCCGGCAGCGGCACCAGGGTGAACGGCCCGGTCTCGGTGTGGAATTCGGTCGAAGTGTCGTCGTGGGGGCGGCTGTGGCGCAGATTGAAGGTCAGCGCGGTCTGCGGATAGCGCCAGCCATCGATCTCGATGCCGGCGGCGGCGCGGCAAAGCGAATGCCGGCCTTCGGCGCCGATCGCCAACCGCGCAGTGACGAGACCGCCGCCTTTGATGCGGACCGTTACCGCGGCATCCTCGATGGCGACGGCTTCCACCTCGTCGTCGATATGCGTGAGTGCGGGAAGCGTCTTCGCGCGTTCGCGGAGCGCGACCAGCAGAAAGCGGTTCTCGATATTGTAGCCAAAGGCGTCGAGGCCGATCTCGGCGGCGTCGAAGCGCAGCTCCGGCGCCCGCAACAGGCGCGACGTATCGTCGACAATGCGCATGACGCGCAATGCCGCCGCCTGCTCCCGGCAGCGCTGCCAGACCCCGAGCATGGTGAGCGCTTGCACCGAACCCGCGAGCAATGCGGTGGTGCGGTTGTCAGGCGGTAGCGTGCGGGCGACCAGGGCGGTTTCGACGCCCGCGTCGGCGAGTGCAATTGCCGCAGTGAGGCCCACCGGGCCGCCACCGACGATCACCACCTCTACCGCTTGTGCGTTCATCTGCATGCCTTGCGTTGCGCCCTTGACGCAACGGGAAATTTTAGCCGAAACAGGGCTGTAAGCTCTATCCCATGGATTACGGAACCGGAATGCCGCAATTCGCCCAGGTCCGCGCCTTTGCCGTCCATATCTTCACCGCTACCGGCGCGGCGCTCGGGTTTGCGGCTTTGCTCGCTGCTGCGGAGCGCCGTTGGGTGCTGATGTTCGTGTTCCTGGGCATCCAGCTCCTGGTCGACGGCATCGACGGCGCGCTGGCGCGGCGATTCAAGGTTGCCGAAGTGCTGCCGCGCTGGTCGGGTGATGCGCTCGATCTGGTGATCGATTTTGCCACCTATGTGTTCGTTCCGGCCTATGCGATCGCCACCAGTGACTTGCTGCCAGCGGCACTTGCCGTTCCGGCCGGGGTGCTCATCGTCATGACGAGTGCCATCTATTTCGCCGACCGCAAGATGAAAACTGCCGACAATTATTTCCGCGGTTTTCCGGCGCTTTGGAACGCGGTCGCATTCTATCTGTTTATTCTGCAGCCGGCATCATGGTTCAGCGCCGGCCTCATTCTGGTGCTGGCAGTGCTGACCTTCGCGCCGGTCAAGTTCGTCCACCCGCTCCGCGTGACGCGCCTGCGCGCGGTCAATATCGCCGCGCTGATCCTGTTGGCGCTGCTAGCGGTCGTTGCGCTCGTTCGCGACCTTGCGCCCGGTCCGCTGGTGGCCGGCGGCCTGGTGATTATCGCACTCTATTTCGTCGCGGTTGGATTGACCGCCAAAGGCTCATCCCATGATTGACCTGCTTTACGATCCGCAAGCCTGGGCCGCTTTGCTCACGCTGAGCGTGCTCGAAATCGTGCTCGGCATCGACAATGTGATCTTCATCTCTGTGCTGGTGTCGCGCCTCGCGGAAAAAGAAGCCAAGCGCGCACGTCAGATCGGGCTCTCGCTGGCCTTGATTTTTCGCATCGTCCTGCTCGGCGGCTTGACTTGGTTGATGGGCCTGACTCAGCCGGTTATCACGCTGTTCGGCATGGCGATTTCGTGGCGTGACATCATCCTGATCGGCGGCGGCGCCTTTTTGATCGCCAAGGCCACTCACGAAATCCATGCGGAAGTCGAGGCGAAGGACAGCGAGCCAGGCGCTTCTCCGGTGCGCGCCACCTTCTTCTGGGTGGTCATGCAGTTGATCGCCGTCGATCTGGTGTTCTCGCTCGATTCCATCATCACCGCCATCGGCATGGCCGAGCGCATCGAGATCATGGTGGCGGCGGTGGTGATCGCCATGATCGTGATGTATGCGGCGTCCGGGCCGGTGTCGGAGTTCATCGCGCGGCATCCGACCACCAAGATGCTGGCGCTCGCCTTCCTGGTGCTGATCGGCGTGGCCCTGGTGGCTGACGGCTTCGAGTTCCACATCCCGCGCGGCTACATCTACTCGGCCATGGCGTTCGCGGCGGCGGTCGAGGTGTTCAATGTCTGGGCCGGACGCAATCGCCGCAAGCGCGCCACCATGCGCTCGCGCGTTCCCAAGGAGGGCGCATAGCGGGTGGATGTCGTGCTTGCGTCTGGGTTGGCGGCACCTATGATCGCGCCGGCCTGAAACATAGTTTGCAAGCGAGGACGTGATGGTCGCAGCCGTGCGAGTCCACAAGCCGGGCGGTTCCGAAGTCTTGACCTTGGAAGAGGTCGATGTGCCGGCGCCGGGGCCGGGCCAGATCCGCGTCAAGCAAGGCGCCTGCGGCATCAATTTCATCGACGTCTATTTCCGGTCCGGCCTTTACGCCGCGCCGTCGCTGCCGTTCATTCCGGGAAATGACGGCGCCGGCACGGTCACGGCCGTTGGCGCCGACGTCAAGGATATCAAGGTCGGCGACCGCGTCGGCTACGTGGTGACGCTGGGCAGCTATGCGGCCGAGCGCCTTTTGCCCGCCGACCGCGCGGTCAAGCTGCCCGAGCAGATTTCCGACCAGCAGGCAGCCGGCATGATGCTGAAAGGCATGACCGTGCAATACCTGCTGCACCGGACCTTCAAGGTGCAGAAGGGCATGAACGTGCTGATCCACGCCGCCGCCGGCGGCGTCGGCTCGATCTTCTGCCAATGGGCGAGCCATATCGGCGCCAATGTCATCGGCACCGTCGGCTCGCCGGAAAAGGCTGAGATCGCCAAGAGCAACGGCTGTCACCACACCATCCTCTATCGCGACGAGGATTTCGTCGCGCGGGTGAAGGAGATCACCGGCGGTGCGCTGTGCGATGTGGTCTATGACAGCATCGGCAAGGCGACATTTCCGCAGTCGCTCGACTGCATCAGGCCGATCGGAACGTTCGTGAGTTTCGGCAGTGCGTCGGGACCGATCAGCGCCTTCGACATCAGTCTTTTGCAGACCAAAGGTTCGCTGTTCGCCACCCGCCCGACGCTGGTGACCTATATCGCCAAGCGCGACGACTTGCTGAAGACCGCCAATGCGCTGTTCGAGGTGGTGATCGGCGGACAGGTGAAAATCCCGGTCAACCAGAAATATCCGCTCAAGGACGCTCAGCAGGCACATCGCGACCTGGAGAGCCGCAAGACCACCGGATCGAGCATCCTCATCCCGTAATTTAAGTCTGTTAATTCAAAGCAGTGCCGCAATTTGCTCAAAGGCGGGATGAGCAATCGCGCCGGGCGCGATCCGCGGCACCCCGATCACATCGATCGGGACGGCGAAGCGGCCGATGGTCGCCACGGTTTCCTCCATCGGCGCGCCGCCATTGACGCTTTCGCTTATGACGACCGCGCAGACATCGAGCTTGCGCGGCGCCAGCACATGCAACGCTGTGAGCGTGTGGCTAATGGTGCCGAGCGAACTGCCGGCCACCAGCAGCAACGGGATGCGAAGCGCGAACATCCAATCAAGCACGGTGTGATTTTGATCGAGCGGAACCATGATGCCCCCGACGCCTTCGATGAGCAGCACGTCCCGATGCCCATCCACCGTGCGGCGGGAGAAATCGACCAGATCATTGAACCCGACGGCGCGACCTTCACGACCGGCCGCAAGATCGGGCGCCAGCGGCGCGGCGAACCGCCAGGGCGAGATGCCGGCGATTTCTTCGTCATTGACCGGCCGCCCAAGGGCCTGCAGCAGCACGCCGGGATCGCTTCCGGCTGCCCTGGCAGGGTCGTAGCCGCTGACCACGGGCTTGATGGCTTCGACATGACGCCCGGCGGCGCGAAAATGTCGGATCAGCCCGGCAGTGATGAAGGTCTTGCCGACATCGGTTCCTGTCCCGGTGACGAAGATTGCGGTCACGGCTCAGGCTGTCCGGATGCGGCGGCGCACGATCTCGGCAAGGCGCTCGATTTCGGCGTCGGGATGACCAGCGGTGAAGGTGAAGCGAAGCCGCGCGGTGCCGGCCGGCACGGTCGGCGGCCGGATGGCAATGACCAGAAAGCCGTCCGCTTCCAGATCGCGCGCGGCCTGCAACGTCGCCTCGGTGTCGCCGATCACCACCGGCACGATCGGACTTTCCGCCTCCGGCAGCCCGGCCCGGCGGGTGAACGCCTTGGCCTTGAGGAGCGGCAGGGCGGCAAAGGCGCGATCGCGCTCGATCAGGTCGAGAGCGGCGATGGCGGCGGCGGCGATCGCCGGCGGCAGGGCGGTCGAATAGACGAAGGTGCGCGCACGATTGTGCATGAGGTCGATCACTGCGGCCGATGCGCACAGATAGCCGCCATAACCGCCGATTGCCTTGGATAGGGTGCCCATCTGCAGCGGAATCTCGGTCTTGCCGCCATGCGCGAAGCTCGATCCGCGTCCGCCACCGACCACGCCGATGCCATGGGCGTCGTCCGACATCAGCCAGGCATCATGGCGTTGCGCCACCGCCGCGAGCTCAGGCAGCGGCGCCAGATCGCCGTCCATGGAAAACACGCCGTCGGTAGCGATCAAGGCGTGCGTGTGACGTGGCCGATGTTCGGCCAGCAGCGCTTCGGCATGGGCCGTGTCGGCGTGGCGAAAGGCGACCACATTGGCGCGCGCCAGCCGCGCGCCGGCCCACAGGCAGGAATGCGCCAACTCGTCGATCAGCACGAGATCGTCTTCGCCCACGAGTGCGGGAATGATTCCGGCATTGGCGAGATAGCCGGAGCCGAACACGCAAGCCGCTTCGGTGCCCTTCATCCGCGCCAGCCGGCGTTCGAGCTCCGCGAACAGCGGATGATTGCCGGTCACCAGCCGCGACGCGCCGCTGCCGAGACCATAGACCCGCAGCGCCTCGATCGCCGCCTGCTTGATTGCCGGGTGGTGGGTCAGGTTGAGATAGTCGTTGCAGCAGAACGACAGCAGGCGCCGCCCGTTGCGCAGCGCCCAGATTCCGTCCAAACGGTTGGTCTCGGCGAGCACCCGATGCAGGCTCGCGCGGTCCAACTCGTCGAGTTTTTTTGCGGCGAAATCTTCGAGTGAACGCATCTCGTCTTTCCCGGCGAGCAAAATGGCGGCAATCGCCGTGGATTGGAAGCGCCGAATGGCGGAGGAGAGCACAGGCGAGGGAGCGCTGCCCGGCTGGTATCAGGCCGGACTAGACCATATCTGGCTGCCCTATGCGCAGATGAAGACCGCATCCCCGCCGCTGCCGGTCGTTGGCACGCGGGGCTGCCGTATCGTCTTGGCCGACGGACGGGAGTTGATCGACGGCATTGCCTCGTGGTGGACCGCCTGCCACGGCTATCAGCATCCGCACATCCGTCGAGCGGTCGAGCGACAACTCGCGCTGATGCCGCATGTCATGTTCGGCGGACTGGTGCATGAGCCGGCGCTCACGCTGGCACGGCGGCTTGCCGCGCTGTTGCCCGGTGATCTTGAGCGCGTGTTTTTTTCCGATTCCGGCTCGGTCGCGGTTGAGATCGCCATGAAGATGGCAGTGCAATATTGGGCGAACCGGGGTGCGCGCGGGCGCACCAAACTGGTCGCGTTCAAGGGTGGTTATCACGGCGACACCACCGGCGCCATGGCGGTGTCCGACCCGGCCGGCGGGATGCATTCGCTATTTCAGGGATTGTTGCCTGACCACATGGTCGTCGATCTGCCGCGAGACGACGAGCGCGCCGCTGCGTTCGAGCACCTGCTCGCCCGACATGCCGACGAGCTTGCCGGCATCATTGTCGAGCCGCTGGTGCAAGGCGCCGGCGGCATGCGTTTCCATGACGCGGCAGTGCTGCAGCGCCTGCGCGCCGCTGCCGATCGCCACGACCTGTTGCTGATCTTCGACGAAATCTTCACCGGCTTCGGCCGCACCGGCAGCATGTTCGCCTGCGAAGTCGCTGGCGTGGTGCCGGACATCATCACCTTGTCGAAAGCGCTGACCGGGGGAACCCTGCCACTCGCGGCTACGGTCGCGCGCAGACACGTGTTCGAGGCGTTCTGGTCGGACGATCCGGCGCGCGCGCTCATGCATGGCCCAACCTATATGGCCAATGCGCTGGCCTGCGCCGCCGCCAATGCGTCGCTCGATCTGTTCGAGCAGGAGCCGCGTTCGCAGCAGGTCGCGGACATCTCCGACGCGCTCGCGCGGGGTCTTGAGCCCTGCCGCAAATTGCCGGGTGTGAAGGATATGCGCGTGAAGGGCGCGATCGGCGTGGTGGAACTCGACCGCATCGACGATCTCGGCGCCTTGCGCGCGCGATTTGTGGAGGAGGGCGTATTCATCCGCCCATTCGGGTCGGTGGTGTATCTCACCCCCTCGTTCACCATCAGCGCGGATGAGCTCTCGCGTCTGACCGGCGCGATCGTCAAAATCCTGCGGGAAAGGCGCGCGAATAAGCGCTAGTCTCCTCATCCTCAATGAGGTGATCCATGACCGACGCAGTCAAGGTTGTTCTGAAACTGGCGGCGCGGCCCGACAAGCTCGGCGAAGTGACCGCGCTGTTGCAGCACCTGGCGGTGCAGTCGCGCAAGGAACCCGGCTGCCTGGACTATCAGGTCCTGCAGAACGGCAGTGATGCTGGTGACTTTGTCGTGGTGGAAGAGTGGGATGGCACTGCCGCCCTCGATGCGCACATGACCACGCCGCACGTGCAGGACGCCTTTGCGCAGGCGCCGGCGCTGTTGGCGAAAGCGCCGGAGCGCGGCCTTTACAATACGCTCAGGTATGACGAACCGGCGACCGGCTAAAACCCGACCGCCGTTCCGTGCAGGTCGTAGGCGCCGCTGCGCTCGATCTTGACGGTAGCGAATTCGCCGACGCGCAGCGGGCGCCGGCTCGCGACATACACCGCGCCATCGATCTCCGGCGCATCGCCTTTGCTGCGGCCCTTGGCGGTTCCCGGATCAAGTCCGGGGATCGGTCCGACCGTGTCGATGATCACCTGCTGGCGGGTGCCGACCTTGCGCTTGAGCCGTCGCGCCGAAATGGCCTGCTGGCGCTGCATGAAGCGGTGCCAACGTTGCTCCTTGACCTCGGGCTCGACCGGTGCGCCGAGGTCGTTGGCGACCGCGCCCTTCACCGGCTCGTAGCGGAAGCAGCCGACGCGATCGAGCTCGGCCTCGTCCAGCCAGTCGAGCAGCATTTGGAAATCCGCCTCGGTCTCGCCCGGGAAGCCGACAATGAAGGTGGAGCGTAGGGTGAGATCCGGACAGATTTCACGCCACGCCTGGATGCGCTCCAGTGTCTTCTCCTGCGCGGCTGGCCGCTTCATGCGCCGGAGTACGTCGGGACTGGCGTGTTGGAAGGGGATGTCGAGATAGGGCAGCACACGGCCTTCGGCCATAAGCGGAATGACCTCGTCCACGTGCGGATAGGGGTACACATAGTGCAGCCGCACCCAGATTCCGAATTCGCCGAGCGCGCGCGCGAGATCGAAAAATCTGGCGCTGACCGCGCGGCCTTTCCAATCGCTCGCGGCATATTTGATGTCGAGGCCGTAAGCCGAGGTGTCCTGGGAGATCACCAGCAATTCCTTGACGCCGGCTTTGGCCAGACGTTCGGCCTCGCGCAGCACATCGGCGGCCGGCCGAGATACCAGGTCGCCGCGCAGGCGCGGGATGATGCAAAATGTGCAACGATTGTTGCAACCCTCTGAAATCTTGAGATAAGCGTAGTGCCGTGGCGTGAGCTTGATGCCTTCCGGCGGGACCAGATCGAGAAACGGATCGTGCCGCGGCGGCACCGCCCGGTGCACGGCGTCCAGCACGCTTTCGTATTGCTGCGGCCCGGTCACCGCCAGCACCGCGGGATAGCGGTCGGTGATCTTCTCCGGCTCGGCTCCCATGCAGCCGGTGACGATCACCTTGCCGTTCTGCGCCAAAGCCTCGCCGATGGCGCCGAGCGATTCCGCCTGGGCGCTGTCGAGGAAGCCGCAGGTATTGACGATCGCAAGATCGGCGCCCGCATGCTGGCGGGTCAGCTCATAGCCCTCCGCGCGCAGGCGCGTGATGATGCGCTCGCTGTCGACCAGCGCCTTGGGGCAGCCAAGCGAAACAAAGCTCACCTTCGGTGCGCGAAGATCGTCCATCGTGGGCCTTCTGATGGTGAAGGGCAGGAGCTAGTGCCGCCGATTTGAAGTTCCTGCATCACTTGCCGCAATCTCGTTCAGGAACTTCAAATCGAAAAGCGGCACTAGAACCATAGACTTGCTAGTGCCCCTTTGCTTCCGAAGTTCGTGTCAGAGGTTGCTGCGATGTATCACGAACTTCGGAAGCGGGGCACTAGCCGCGATCTGCGGCCAGATCAAGGTGCCGCCCGCCTTGAGGCCGACCCGGGGAGAGCGCTAGGGTGTCCGGGCAGCCGAAAGTGAAGAAAATCCGGTCGATGAAGGTCGTTCTGTATCCGCCCACCAAGGACCATTGGCTGCGCCAATTGGTTGCCGATTTTCCGCAATTGCATTGGTCCGTGGCCCTGTCGGCGGACGACGCCGGGCGGGAGGTTCGCGACGCCGATCTGATGGTGCTGACCAACCGCGCCTGCTCGCGCGAGCTCGGCGAGGCGTTGCGCCGCAATGCCGGCCCGGGTCTCAAATGGATGCATTTCACCACCGCCGGCGTTGATGGCGGCATCGCCATGGGCGTGCCGGACGGCGTCACGGTCACCAATGCGGCCGGCGTGAAGGCTGCCATGGTATCCGAACATGCGCTGGCCTTGCTGTTGGCGCTGCTGCGCCGCCTGCCCGACATCGCCGCCGGCCAGCGGGTGCGCAAATGGCGGCGCGACGTGATCAGCGACAAGATGCGAACGCTGGAGGGCGCCACCGTCTGCATCGTCGGGCTCGGCGCCATCGGCCGCGAGGTGGCGCGCAAGGTGAAGGCATTCGATGCCAAGCCGATCGCGGTGTCGCGCGCCGCCTCGAGCGCGGGCGCGGTGGATACCGTGTATCCGCGCGAGCGGCTGGGCGAAGCGCTGGCGAGCTCCGACGTGGTGGTGATCTGCACCAATGCCGACGACAGCACCCGTCACATGATCGGGGCGGGCGAGCTTGCCGCCATGAAACCGGGCGCCGTCATCGTCAATGTTGCGCGCGGCACGCTGATCGACGAGCCGGCTTTGATCGACGCTCTGCGCCGGGGTGTTCTCGGCGGCGCCGCGCTCGACGTGCAGGCAATCGAGCCGCTGCCGGAGGACAGTCCGCTGTGGAGCTTGCCGAATGTCATCGTGTCGCCGCACAGCGCGGGCTCTGGCTCGACCGGCTATGTGCAGCATCGGGCGCTGTTCGCGCAGAATCTGGAGCGCTATCGCACCGGCAAACCACTGCTCAATCAGTGCCGGATACCGGCGCAGGCGTGAATGCGAGGATCGTGGCCAACAAAAGGAAGCATCGATGACGCTGATCATCAACAATCACGAGGTCGAGCAAGTCTTGACCATGGAGACGACGCTGGCGGCGCTGGAGGAATCCTATCTTGCGCTCGCTACGAAGGAGGCGGTGTGCCGGCCGCGCATCGACATCCGCATCCCGACCAGCGATCCAGCCAAGAACTATCAATGGGGCACCATGGAAGGCGGCTCGACCGCCGGCTATTTCGCCATCCGGATGAAGTCCGATGTGATCTACGAGACCCAATACAACGGCGTCACCACCCAGGAGAAATATTGCACCAGGCCCGGCCTGTTTTGCGGGCTGATCCTGCTCACCTCGATTGAAAACGGCGAGCCGCTGGCTTTCATCAATGACGGCGTTCTGCAGCACATGCGGGTCGGCGCCGACAGCGGCATCGGCGTCAAATATATGGCCAACGAAGAGGCCGAGGTGGTCGGCATGCTCGGCTCCGGCGGCATGGCGCACACCCATATGCAGGCATTCAACGCGGTGCGCACCATCAAGAAACTGCAGTTGTTCAGCCCGACCAAGGAGAACCGCGAGAAATTTGGCCGCGAAATGGCGGCCAAGTACAATATCGAGGTGCAAGTCTGCGACCGGCCGGAAGACGTCTACAAAGGCGCACATATCGTCGCCGCCGTCACCGACTCGGCCGTGCCGGTGACCGACGGCGCGCTACTGGAAAAGGGCGCCCATATCGTGGTGATTGGCGGCAGCGGCAAGCCGGACGCGGAAAGCCTCAAGCGGGTGGACGTCTATCTGCGTTTCGGCGATACCCCGGCGCCGGTAGGACATCCCGAGCTTGCCACCGATGCCGAGCACCTCGGTTACGAAGCCCGGCCAGACCAGCGCAAGCGCGGCGACGGCCGCAATAGCGGACGCGCCCACGGCGTCGCGCTGCCGGACAAGCGCATCACGCTCGCCGATCTGGTGCAGGGCAGGGCCAAGGGCCGTACCACCGCGGACCAGATCACCTATTCGGAGCGCGGCAACCTGCAAGGCGCGCAATTCTACGCGGTCGCCGGCAAGGTCTATGAGCTGGCCAAGGCAGCACGGCTTGGCCGCGAAATCCCGACCGAATGGTTCCTGCAGGACATCAGGAACTGATTTTTGATTTGTCAGCTCCCGTCAACGACACCTAGACGAGAAATGGTCATGAGAATTCTTGCCGCCGTGCTGATCTGCCTCGCCGCTACCGCCCCGGCCACGGCACAGGACCCGGCGGGCTTCTACAAGGGCAAGACCGTGCGTCTGGTGGTCGGGTTCTCGCCGGGCGGCGGCTATGACGTCTACGCGCGGGCCTTGGCGCGTTTTTACGGCCGTCACATTCCCGGCCATCCCAATGTTATCGTGCAGAACATGCCGGGCGCCGCCAGCCTCAAGTCGGTGCAATATCTCAGCGCCGGCGCGCCCAACGACGGTACCACCATCACCACCTTCAATCCCGGCCTGATCACCCAGTCGCTCACCGCACCGGAAAAGATCGGCGTGAAATTTTTGGACTATGCCTGGGTCGGCAATGTCAGCGAGGATTTCCGCGTCTGCTACACCTGGAACGGCACCGGCATCCGGTCCTGGCGGGATTTCATGGCCAAGGAAAAGGTGACCTTCGGCAATACCGGCGTCGGCACCTCGGCCTATATCGACAACCGCATCCTGAGCCACCTGTTCGGCGCCAAGCTGCATACCGTGCAGGGCTATCCGGGCAGCGCCGACAAGCGGCTCGCCATCGAGCGCCGCGAGCTTGACGGCGACTGCGGCTCCTGGACCAGCGTGCCGGAGGAGTGGCTGCGCGACCACAAGATCACGCCGCTGATCCGCTTTTCCAAACACCGCTTGCCGGACATGCCCGAGCGCATGCCCTATGCCGCCGATTTGCTGAGCGACGAAAAGAAAAAGCAGACCTTCGCGCTGCTCACCGCCGGCGCCCTGATCGGGCGGCCCTATATCGCGCCGCGCGAAATACCGGCCGATCGTCTTGCCGCCTTGCGCGCGGCCTTCGACGCCACCACCAGGGATCCCGAATTCCTGGCGGAAGCCGCCAAGCAACGATTGGCGATCACTCCGCTGACCGGCGCCGAAGTCGAAAACGCGATCAAGCAGCTCTATCAGACGCCGCCCGATGTGGTCGCAGCAGCGAAAGATATTTCCGGGGATTAAAGCAATTTGTACTTCGTCTGACCCATTCTCCATTCATTCCCGCGGAAGCAGGAATCCCGTGGCCTCATGGTTCGAGACGCGCAGCCATAGCGCGTCCTCAAGGGCGTTTACGCCCGTCTGCGACGGGCTATGGACGCGCGTAAACGCGCTTATGGCTGCGCTCCTCACCATGAGGATCGATTCAGAGTCGCACGGCTGAATACAACGCGACCTTCACTCCTCATCCTGACAGAGCGGACCATCCGATCTCGGGTTTACCCGAGATCGGCCCTCATAAATCGCAAGTCGGGTAAACCCGACTTGCGTGGCCCGCGTCTCGTAGGATGAGGCCCGAGAAAAGGTGCGCAAGTCGAGTCGTCGTTCCGCTCGCACGGCGCGCCTAGTCGCGCAGCTCCGCGGTGATCATGGAAAACAGCGTCGGCGGCATGTGCGGCTCGAGATTGCGCGAAATTTTGCGCAAGACGGTGCGCAGCTGGCGGATTTCCGGCTCCGGAATCGATCTCAACGCATCGGCGACGAATTCGACCGCTTCGTTCAGCAGCCGTGTCTTGAGGCGCTTGCCCTTCGGGGTCAGAAAGATCCGGGCCTTGCGGCGATCGGCAGGATCTGCCCGCTGCACCGCCAGCCCGTCGCGCACCATGCGGCCGATGGCGATCGCGGTTGTGGGGCCGACGATCCCGATCCGCTCGCTCAGTTCGGTCTGCGACAACCCGTCTTCCTCCCACAACACCCGCAGAAAATACCAAGTCCCGATGGTGATGCGGTATTTCGCCAGCCGATGCTCCATGCCGCGGCTCAACCCGCGGTGAACGTAGCGCATCAGGCTCGGAACGCTGTTGACGAGGTCGATGTCCTCGATCGTGACGGCGGCGCGCTTGCGCGCGGGACGTCTGGAATTGTCCTGACCGGCGCCATTCTTTTTCACGGATTTGCGGCTCATTCGCGAAGTCTTTTTGGCGAAGTTTTGCGGCGCACCGACCTACGGTAGAGGGGGGTGTTTCGGGGGTCAATGCGGATGGATCGCCAGCGGGTCAATAGCATCCCGTACGCCCGCCCGCGACGATTTGCTTAACGTCGAGCCCGCTTCCGTGCTGGTCGGATCGCAGCTAGGATAGTTACAATTAAATCGATTGCCGCGGCCGGTGGCCCGGTGGGAGCGGGGGAGGGGCGCATGACGTTTCTTAGGTTCGGATTGGTCGCGTTGACCGCAGCCACGGCGCTATCGGCTTTGCCGGCCGGCGCCGACTTCAAGGACAACAGGGCGATCAACTACACGGTCGATGGCGGCACAGCGACCGGCTATTTCAAGGTGATGGCCGAAGCCATCAACGGCATCGTGCGCGAGGCCTATCCGGGCTCGGCCGCGACCTACAAGCCGGGCAGTCCCGCCGGCGGCATTCTGAACATCGCCAAAGGCCAGTCGGACTTGTCATTCACCGGCGGTGCGCCGGAAATCATCTATGCACTGGAAGGCAAGGCGCCCTACACGGAATCGCTCAAGGGCAAGATCAGCTTCGTGATGATGACGCATAATAAGCTGGTCGCGCACAATCTTGCGACCAAGGACTGGGCCGACCGCAACGGTGTCGCTTCTTTCGCCGACATCGCCGCCAAGAAGTCGCAGATGCGTCTCAGCGTGAATACCCGCGGCAATCTGCAATCGACGCTGGGCATAAATGTCGCCATCTTCGACGCCTATGGCGTCAAAGAAGAGGAATTGACCAAGGAGGCGGCAATCTTACACAGCAACACCTCGGGCGGCCTGGAGGCGTTGCGCGACGGCAAGATCGACGTGCTTATCAATGGAAGTTTCCTCCCTACCGCCGAAGTGGCCGATATCGCGCGCAACCGCCCGCTGGTCTGGATTTCCGGCGATCCGGCCAAAATGAAACAGGCGGCCGATCGCTGGGGCTACGAGACGTTCACTGTGCCAAAAGGCGCCTATCCGTTCGTGAACAAGGAAGAGATCACGCTCACGCTGTGGAACGTGGTCGTGGCCGGTGCGCATGTGTCTGAGGAAACCGTCTACAAGTTGCTCCGAGCGATGGCGGAGAACCTAAACCGTGTCCGCTCGATCCATCCCTCGCTGGCACAATGGTCGGTCGAATCCGGCGCCCGCAATCTGACTGCATTGCCGTATCACCCGGGCGCCGCGCGCTTCTACCGGGAAGCCGGCGTTTTGAAGTAGCCGCTTGGCCACATCAACGCGGCGGCGGGCGCGATTTGCATACGATCCATGCCGCTTCCTTGCCGGCCGGATCGCGGTTAGGATAGTTGCAATTAAATCGATCGCCACGGCCGATGGCCGGTGGCAGCGGGGGAGGGGCGTATGACGTTTCGCGGTTTCGGATTGGCCACGGTCGCAGCGGCCACGGTCACAGGGGTCTTGGCTCTGTCATGGCCGGCCGCCGCCGATTTCAAGGACAAGCAACCGATCAATTATACCGTCGATGGCGCGACCGCGACCGGTTACTTCAAGGTGGTGACCGAAGCCATCAACGGCATCATCCGGGAGGAATATCCGGGCTCGTCGGCAACCTACAAGCCGGGCAGTCCTGCCGGCGGCATTCTGAACATTTCCCGCGGCCAATCGGATCTCACTTTTGTCGGCGGCGCGCCCGAAATCGCCTATGCGCTCGAAGGCAAGGCGCCGTTCACGGAACCGCTGAAAGGCAAATTCCAGTTCGTCATGCGCCTGCATGACGGCCTGATCATCCACAGCCTGATGACCAAGGACTGGGCGGACCGCAACGGCATCAAGTCCTTTGCGGACATCGCTGCCAAGAAGCCGCAGATGCGCCTGCACGTGAACCAGCTCGCCAATCTGCTGTCGACCGTCAGCATGTATGTCGCGCTGTTCGATGCCTACGGCATCAAGGAAGACGAAGTGACCAAGGGCGGGAGCATTTTCCGCAGCAACGCCTCCGGCGGCTTCGACAATCTGCGCGACGGGAAGATCGACGTGTTCATCAACGGCGGCTTCCTGCCGACCGCCGAAGTGACCGATATCGCGCGCGGGCGGCCGCTGTTGTGGATTGCAGGCGATCCGGCCAAGCACAAGATCGCCGCCGATCGCTGGACCCATGCCGTGGTGCCGGTGCCGAAGGGCACCTATCCATTCGTAACGCAGGACGACGTCACCATTGCGCTGTGGAACTCGATCATGGCCGGCGCACACGTGTCGGAAGAGACGGTATACAAGCTCGTCAAGGCATTGGCGGAAAATCAGGCGCGGGTGCGCGCCATTCACCCGACGCTCGCTCAATTCTCCATCGAGCAGGTTTACCGCAATCCGACGCAAACGCCCTACCATCCCGGCGCCGCGCGCTATTACCGCGAGGTTGGCCTGTTGAAATAATCCGTCGGTCGCGGGCCATTATTTGGGTGAGGGAGCATGGCCGGCTGGCGCACCGCCTATGATCGGTTTGTCGAGCATCTGAGCGAGACCCACCGGGTGCGGCCGGTGGGCTGGCTCGGCGGGCTGATTGCGGCGCTGTCGGTCGGGGCCGTGCTGCTGATCGGCTGGTTCGCGCTCTACGCCACCGTCACCCAGCAGCTGCAGGTCCTGTACTATCTTCTGCTGCTGCTGCCGATCTCGTTCCTGACCACTACCGCGCATGCACGGCTGCAACGCCTCACCATCATCGATTATGTGCTGGCAGCGATCAGTTTCCTCGCCACGCTTTGGTTTGTGGTCAATGAGCCGCGCTATGCCATCTGGATGACGGGATTTTCCGAGCTCACGCCGGGCGATCTGATCTGCGGAACCATCCTGTTCGTTCTGTGCCTGGAACTGTGCCGGCGGGCGGTCGGCTACGGATTGACCGTGATCCTGTTTCTGCTGCTCGCCTATGTCGCGTTCGGACAATACATCCCGGGCAGCTTCAGCCACGCGGGCATCGGCTACCGCTATTTCCTGGAAATGCTGACCATCGGCACCGACGGCATTTTCGGCGATCCGGTCTATGTGGCGGCCAAATACGCCTTCCTGTTCGTGTTGTTCGGCAACCTGTTTGTGATCAGCGGCGGCGCGCAATTGTTCTTCGATCTTGCGGCGGTCGCCGCCGGCCGCAGCATCGGCGGGCCGGCCAAGGCCTGCATCGTCTCGAGCGCGCTCTACGGCACGGTATCAGGCAGCCCGGTGGCCGACGTCGCCACTACCGGACCGGTGACCATTCCGATCATGGTGCGGCTCGGGCTGGCGCCGGAAAAGGCCGCAGCCATTGAGTCGGCCTCGTCGATCGGCGGCGCATTGCTGCCGCCGGTGATGGGCGCGGTGGCGTTCCTGATGGCGGACTTCACCGGCACGCCGTACTATCTGATCGCCTGGTATGCGCTGCTGCCGTCGCTGGCCTATTACCTCGCGGTGTTCGCGCTCGTGCATTTCGAGGCGGTGCGGCTCAATCTCGGGCGGGTGCCGGAAGAGGAGATCGTCGGCCTGAAAGTGGCGCTCACGCGCAACTGGCCGAGCGTCATCCCGATCGTGGTGCTGATCGGGCTGCTGGTGTGGGGCTATTCGGCCGCCTATGTCGCCGGCGGATCCGCGGTTTCCGTGATCGTCGCCAGCTGGCTCAGCCGCCGGAACGCCATCGGTCCGCGCCGGTTCATGGAAGCCAGCGTCGAGACCTGTCTTGCCATGGTTCCGCTCACCGCCGCGGTAGCGGCCGGCGGCATCATCGTCGGCGCGGTCGCTCTCACCGGGCTGGAGGGCAAGTTCACGCTGCTCATCTTCAACCTGTCAGGCGGCTACATGGTGCCGTCATTGCTGCTTGCGGGGGTGGTGCTGATCCTGCTCGGCACCGGCATGCCGACCACCGCCACCTACATCATGGGCGTCGCACTGTTAGCGCCTGTCTTTGTCGGCAAATTCGGGATGCCGGTGATCGAAGTGCACATGTTCATGCTGTTCTATGCCAGCCTGTCCGCGATCTCGCCGCCGGTCGCCGTGGCCGCCTTCGCGGCCGCCGCCATCGCCAAGGCCAATCCATTCAAGGTGATGCCCTATGCCTGCAAGCTGGCGGTGGGCGGATTCGTGGTGCCGTTCTATTTCGTGTTCAATCCCGGCGTGCTGATGCAAGGCACCGTGCTGCAGATCGTGTCGGATACCGGGGTGTGCGCGGCGATGGTGGTCACCGCGGCGCTGGTGCTGCACGGCTATGTTTGGACACGCCCCATTCCGCTCGTCGTTCGGGGTGGGCTCGGCCTGACGGTGCTGGCGATGATGGTGCCGCAGCCGCTGGGGCAATACCTGGCAGTGGCGGCGGCGGGCGCGCTCTATCTGCTGCAATTGCGCGAGGCGCAGGGCGACGCGGCGCGCGCCGAGCGGCCGCGCGAAAGTGGCGCGTAGAGTTCATCAATATAGATTGAAGCGCGTGCTTCGTTACGGCACGGCGGTGCGCTCCCTCTCCCCTGTGGGGAGAGGGCTGGGGTGAGGGGGGTCCGACCTCTCGATAGACCGTACTCCCTCACCCGCCTCGCCATAGCGCGTCGAAGACGCGCGTGAACGCGCTTATGGCGAGGCGACCTCTCCCCACGGGAGAGGTGAAGTGAATGCGGCCCGCATCGATTCTACGTCGCTGAAGCCTGTGCCCAGTTCACGCCGTTCGGATCAAACCGGCTTTTCGCCCAGGATCGTCACCCGCCGCAGCAAACGACGCTCCGCCGCGCTGAAGTCGGTGCGCGCGTGCAGGGCGCAGCGATTGTCCCAGAGGAGCAAATCGCTGATCCGCCAGACATGGGCGTAGATGAATTCCGGGTTTTCCTGGTGGTCGAACAGCGTGGTGAGGAGTGCTTCGCTTTCGGCGGCCGGCAGGCCCACGATGCGCCGGGTCATCAGGCGGTTGACATAGAGCGCCTTGCGTCCGGTGGCCGGATGGGTGCGCACCACCGGATGCTCGTAAGACGGCCCCTTTTCCTCGCCGCCGCGCTTGGTGGCGGATGAATCGTAATCGTAGCCGTTCTCCGCCTTGAGCCCCTGCAGCCGCGTCTTCAAGTCGTCCGGCAGCGTTTCGTAGGCGAGATAGGCATTGGCGAACAGGGTGTCGCCGCCTTTGCTCGGAATCTCGATGGCATAGAGCATCGAGCCCTTGGCCGGCTTTTCCTGGTGGCACTGATCGGAATGGAAATGCATCTCGCCATCGGGCAGGGCGCCGATCATCTGGCCATCCTTGCGGATGTTGGAAATCAGCATCACCGCCGGATGGGTGGAAACGAATTGCTTGGTGTGGATGGTGGCGAGTGTGCCGAAGCGCTGGGCGAAAGCGACCTGTTGCTCCTCGGTCAGCGTCTGGTCGCGGAACAGCAGCACGCAGTTCTCGTGCCAGGCGTCGAGAATTCGGGCGAAGGTCGCGTCGTCGAGTTGCTGGCTCACGTCGAGGCCGACGAGTTCCGCGCCGATCGCGGGCGACAGCTTGCGGATTTGAAAAGATTGCGGCGCCGGGCTTGCGTTCGCGGCGGTGGACATATGGCTCATGGTCATGGCGTTGGCTCCCTGATTTCCGGCGGTCGGGACCGTCGCGGGTGCTTCCAGATATGCGGATACTATCACGCGAACCAGCTTTGCGGCAATCGGTAGCTAGCTAACGAATCAGGTGCCCGCGCGCCGTTGCTGCAATGCCGCGGGCGGTTGCCGCAGCGCGATCCATCAGCGTTGATCCGATCAGGAGTGAAAGTCTAGCCAGCCTTTGCGCACAGCTGCGGATTGTGGTACTCTCAATAATTCAATTATGGGGAGAAGCGCCATGGCCACGGCCGAAGCAAGAGTCCGCAGCCTCTGCGATGTCTTGAAGCAAGGCGTCATATTCATTGGCAAGGAAATCGACCGTAAGGAGAGGCAGGTTCGTTCCCTGGAGGCGCGCCTCGCGGAGCTGCAGGGCCAGCCGAAAGCAGACCAGGCGGAAATCCGACGACTCAGGGAGGAACTGGCGGCACTGCAGAACGAGCTGGAAACGGACCGCGCGCAACTCAGCGCTTTCCAGGACGAGGTTTCGGCGTCCTGCAACTAGCGCCTTGGGCGGATGGGCGGCCCAGTCAGCTGAACTTTCTTGTCCGCGACGGTGAAATTACCCCTGCATTGCTGATCGCCGTTCAGCTGTCGGAAATTTTCTCAAGCTCGCTGGTCGTGCCGTTTTGGCCGCGCTTTGCGCGACGATGCTGCATCGCTGCGCGTCATCATCAGCGCGAGATCGTGTGGCGGCAAACGGGCGGCGACGTCCGTTTACGTTTTTCAGCGGCGGCGCAATATGATTGATATATTCCCCGGCCTGGAAGGGTGGCCGAGCGGTTTAAGGCACCGGTCTTGAAAACCGGCAGAGGGGCAACTCTCTCGTGGGTTCGAATCCCACCCCTTCCGCCAATTCCTCTTCGACAATTCGCTCAGCCACCCGCCATCGCAACGCACTGTTTACCAACCCCTGCGCAGATCGGTTTCGGCCCCATTCCAGCCGCGATCCGCAGGCGTTATGGTGGGCTGGTGGGTCGTGGGGTGTTGCGGTGCGGGGCAGGGGCTGGCGTTTTGCGGGGGTCGCGCGCCTTGGCGCGGTCATGGTCGGGTGCCTGGCGCTCGCCAATTGCTCGTCGCCGCTGAAATTCGCCGGCAAGGAATCCAAATACAGCCGCAAGGTGGTCGCCGATGGCGATCCGGTGCCCAAGGGCGGTGGCAATTATAAGATCGGCCAGCCCTATACGCTGAACGGCCGCACCTATCATCCCGCCGAAAACCCCTCCTATCGCGCCGAAGGCATCGCCTCCTGGTACGGCGCCGACTTTCACGGCCGGCTGACCGCCAACGGCGAAGTCTACGACATGAACTCGATCTCGGCCGCGCATCCCACCCTGCCGATTCCGAGCTATGCGCGCGTCACCAATCTGGAAAACGGCCGCTCGATCGTGGTGCGGGTCAATGATCGCGGCCCCTATGCCCACAACCGCATCATCGATCTCTCTATCGGAACCGCCAAGGCGCTCGAAACCCATGCCCGCGGACTGGCGCGGGTGCGGGTGGAATATATCGGCCGCGCGTCGCTGGAAGGCAGCGATGATAAAATGCTGATGGCGACGCTGCGTCATGGCGGCCCGGCGCCGGCGCCCTCGCGCGTGATGGTCGCCTCGGCGCGGCCGTTCGTGCCCGAGGCGAACGAGGCCGGCAATTCCCGGCCGACCCGCACGGGTGCCCCCACGACCGGCACGGCACCGAGCGACCGCCTGGTGGCACGGTCGGTTGCTACCGTCCCGGTCACGCGCGCTGATATCGGCACCAGCGCCGCCGCGGCGCCGGCGCAGCCCGCACCGCCGGCGCGATCGAGCCCGGTATCGGCCTTTGCGCCGTCACCTGCCGGCGAAGCCGGGGCCGGCTTTCTCAGCGGCCGCGGACTTTACTAGTCGCCATTGATTTCGCTCTGTTACGCTTGCTAAGCAGAGCCGGGGCAGTGGAGGGGCGTGGACCATGACCACGCGCAACCGGCCGCATCCACCACCATGAGCATGCCAGCGACGCTTCGCGGATTTCTGCGGCCGGTACTCGGCCCTTGCGCAGCCGTTGCAATGCTGGCCGGCGCGATGGCCTTGGCCTGGGGCGCGCCCGCCAAGAAGGACGAGGGCTACCAGACCTCGGCGCCGACCGCGATCCTGATCGATGCCGAGAGCGGCAGCGTGCTGTTCGAGAAGAATGCCGACGATCTGGTGCCGCCGGCCAGCCTGTCCAAGCTGATGACGGCGGAGGTGGTGTTCAACGAGATCAAGAGCGGACGGCTTAAAGCCACCGACGAATTCATCATCAGCACCAATGCCTGGCGGCGCGGCGGCGCGCCCTCGCGCACCTCCAGCATGTTCGCGCCGATCCACAGCCGCGTGTCGGTCGACGACCTGCTGCATAGCGTCGTCATCCAATCGGGCAACGATGCCTGCATCGCGCTGGCCGAAGGCATCGCCGGCAGCGAAGAAAAATTCGCCGTCATGATGACCGAGCGGGCGCGCGAGCTCGGCCTGTCCAAGGCCACCTTCGGCAATGCCAGCGGGCTGCCGGATCCGCGGCAGCTGATGACCGTGCGCGAACTGGCCAGGCTGTCCCAGCACATCATTCACAATCATCCGGAGTTCTATCCGCTCTACGGCCAGCGCGAATTCACCTTCAACCGTATCCGCCAGTTCAACCGCAATCCGCTGTTGGCGATGAATGTCGGCGCCGACGGCCTGAAGACCGGCTTCACCAAGGAGGCCGGCTACGGCCTGGTCGGCTCGGCGGTGCGCGACGGCCTGCGCCTGATCGTGGTGGTCAACGCGCTGCGCAGCGAGAAAGAGCGCGCCGACGAGGCGAGAAAGCTTCTGGAATGGGGCTTCAAAAGTTTCCAATCGGGCCTGCTGTTCGCCGAGGGGCAGACCATCGCGGAGGCCAAGGTCTATGGCGGCGATCGCGGACATGTCCCGCTGGTCGCCAGCCGTGCCGTGCGGTTGATGGTGCCGCGCGGGGTGCGCGAACCCATCATCGCGCGCGTGGTCTATTCCGGGCCGGTGCGCGTTCCGGTGCGGAAGGGCCAGCGCATTGGCGCGCTCAAGGTGTGGCGCGGCGACTTCATGGTGCTCGAGGTTCCGCTGCAGGCGGCTGAAAATGTCGGATCCGGCAATCTGCCGCAACGCGCCTATGACGCCGTCAGCGAGATGGTAATCGGGCTGTTCCGCGCCGGCATCCAGCGGCTATAGTGCCGGCAACGTCGTCAACCGATCCGGCGCCCTTGCGGGCTCCGTTCGAACTCGGGACGACGGTTCGATGTTGAAACAGCCGAGACGAGACGCGATGCGTGGGCGATTCATTACCTTCGAAGGCGGCGAGGGGACCGGCAAGTCCACCCATGCCGGCATGCTGGCGCAGCGGCTGCGCACGTTCGGCATCGGCATCGTACTGACGCGCGAGCCGGGCGGCTCGCCCGGCGCCGAGATCATCCGCCACGTGCTGTTATCGGGCGCCGCCAAGCCGCTCGGCGCGGAGGCTGAAACCATCCTGTTCGCCGCCGCCCGCGACGACCATGTCCGCACCACCATCGAGCCGGCGCTGGCGCGCGGCCGCTGGGTGATCTGCGACCGTTTCATCGATTCCACCCGGGTCTATCAGGGCGTGCTCGGCAAGGTCGAGCCGGCTTTCATCAAAGGCCTGGAACGGCTGACCCTGGACGGCTTGAAGCCCGACCTCACCTTCATTCTCGACGTGCCGGCCGATGTCGGGCTCGCGCGCGCCAAGCAGCGCCGCGGCGACGGCGACGCCGACCGCTTCGAAAGCGAGTCGCTCGCCTATCACCAAAAACTGCGTGAGGCCTATTGCGCGCTGGCCGAGCGCGAGCCGGAGCGTTGCGTGCTGATCGACGCCACCGAGTCGCGCGTCAAGGTCGCCATGCAGCTGTGGAACGTGGTCGCCGAACGACTCGATCCGGCCACCGCACCGGTCATGCTCGATGGCGTGGCGTCGTGACGGCAGTCGCGGCGGACGCCGAGGATGACGAGAGCGAACAGACCCATCCGCGCGCGACCACGGCTTGGTTCGGTCACGCATTAGCCGAACGCGCGCTGCTCGACGCCTATCGCGGCGGCCGGGTTCCCCATGCCTGGCTGATCGGCGGTCCGTCCGGCATCGGCAAGGCGACGCTCGCCTATCGTTTTGCGCGTTTCGTGCTCGTGCATTCCGACCCGAGTGAGGATGCGGTGCAGGCGGCGACCTCGCTTGCCGTCGATCCTGCTCACCCGGTGGCCCGCCGGATGGCAGCGCAGGCGCAGGGCGATCTGCTGGTGCTGGAACGCACCGTCGGCGATACCGGAAAATTGCGAACGCGCATTGCGGTCGGGGACGTGCGCCGCTCGGTGTCGTTCTTCGGTTCGACTGCGGGCGAGGGCGGCTGGCGCATCGCGATCGTGGATTCGGTCGACGAGTTGAACAAGGAAAGCGCCAACGCCCTCCTCAAGGTGTTGGAGGAGCCGCCTGCCCGCGCGCTGCTGCTGCTGGTCAGCCATGCTCCGGGCCGAGTCCTGCCCACGCTGCGCTCGCGCTGCCGGCTGCTGCCGCTGCGCCCGCTTTCCGGTGAGGATGTGGTGCAGGCCGCCGCCGTAGCGCTCGGGCGCAGCCCGGACGAGCCGGACCTGCGCGCCGCCGCCGAGGCCGCCGACGGCAGTGTGGCGCGCGCACTGATGCTGCTGGAAGGATCGGCACTGGCGCTGCGTCAGCGGGTGCTCGACCTGCTCGCCCAACTGCCCAATCCCGACAAGCGCGCGCTGCATGCCTTGGGCGACGCGCTCGGCGGCACCGAGCCGCAGGCGCTGGCCGCCTTTATGGATACGATCAATGGCTGGCTGGCCGCGCGCCTGTCGAACGGACCATCGCGCAACCTTGCCCCGGTTGCGGCCGCCTGGGACAAGGTCAACACCGCCGCGCGCGATGTCGAGATCTACAATCTGGAACGAAAGCCCCTGGTCTTTGCGGTATTCGGCTGGCTTGCCGAGGCATCGCGCGGTTGATACCTACGGGGCCTCATGGCCGACAAACCCCGCTACTACCTCACGACGCCGATCTTCTATCCGAACGGCGTCCCGCATATCGGGCACGCCTATACCGCGCTGGCGAGCGATGTGATCGCACGCTTTCAGCGGCTGGACGGCAAGGACGTCTTCTTTCTGACCGGCACCGACGAACACGGCCTGAAGATGAAGCAGACCGCCATCGAGGAGAAACTCACCCCACAACAGCTCGCAGACCGCAACTCGCAGCACTTCCGCGACATGATGGTGGCGCTCGACATCTCGCAAGACGATTTCATCCGCACAACGGAGCCCCGCCACCATCGCTCATCGCAGGCGATCTGGCAGCGCATGGAAACGGCCGGCGACATCTATCTCGGAAAATATGCCGGGTGGTATTCGGTCCGCCAGGAAGGCTATTTCCAGGAGAAGGAGACGACCGTCGGGCCGGATGGCGTACGGCGCGAACCGCTGGGCTCGCCGGTCGAATGGACGGAGGAGGAAACCTATTTCTTCCGCCTCTCCGCGTACCAGGAAAGACTGCTCGCCCACTACGAAGCCAATCCCGATTTCATCGGTCCGGCGGAACGGCGAAATGAGGTCGTGAGCTTCGTCAAGGGCGGGCTGGATGACCTGTCGGTTTCGCGCGCGACGCTCGATTGGGGCATTCCGGTGCCGAGCGACCCGAAACACATCATGTACGTGTGGGTCGATGCGCTGACCAACTACATCACCGGAGTCGGTTTTCCCGACACCGACTCGGCAAAATTCCGCCGCTACTGGCCGGCTGACCTGCACGTCATCGGCAAGGACATTCTGCGCTTCCACGCGGTCTATTGGCCGGCTTTTCTGATGTCGGCGAAGCTCGAGTTGCCGCGGCGCATCTTCTCCCACGGCTTCCTGTTCAACCGCGGGGAGAAAATGTCGAAGTCGGTCGGCAACGTGGTCGATCCGTTCGCGCTCGCTGACGCCTATGGCGTCGATCCGCTACGTTATTTTCTCTTGCGTGAGGTGCCGTTCGGCCAGGACGGTACCTACAGCCATGAGGCGATCGTCAATCGCAGCAATGCCGATCTTTCCAACGATCTCGGCAATCTGGCGCAACGCTCGCTCACCATGGTGGCCAAGCAATTCGGCGGCGTGCTGCCCGCGCCCGGCGTGTTCAGCGCGGCGGATCAGGCGATCCTCGGCGCGGCCGATGCCCTGATCGGCAAAGCGCGCGAGGCGATGAAAACGCAGGCTCTGCATCAGATCCTGACCGCCGTCTGGGCGGCGGTGGCGGAGGCCAATCGCTATTTCGCGGGCGAAGCGCCCTGGGCGCTGGCCAAGACCGATCCGGCGCGGCAGGGCACGGTGCTCTACGTCACCGCCGAGGCGATCCGCCAGGTGGCGATCCTCGCCCAGCCCTTTGTGCCGAATTCGGCCGAGAAGCTGCTCGATCTGCTGGCCGTCCCGGCGGCGGAACGAGATTTTTCCGCCCTCGGCGGCGCCCAGCGCATCGCCGCAGGCGCACAATTGCCGGCGCCGACACCGGTCTTTCCGCGTTATGTGGACAGCGAAGGAAGCGCCCAAACCTAATGCCGCTGATGCCGCCGATGCTGGTCGACAGCCATTGCCATCTCGATTTCCCGGATTTCGCGGATGAGCTCGACGCCGTCCTGGCGCGCGCCAAGGCGGCCGATATCGCGCGGCTGGTCACCATCTCGACCCGGGTGCGGCGCCACGACGGCGTTTTGGCCGTCGCGGAACGGTCTGAAGATGTCTTCTGCTCGGTCGGCACCCATCCGCACAATGCGCACGAGGAACTCGATGTCACGGTTGACGACCTGGTAGCCCGCACGCGGCATGCCAAGGTGGTCGCGCTCGGTGAAGCAGGGCTCGACTATCATTACGATCATAGCCCGCGCGAAGCGCAGGAGCGCGGTTTCCGCAACCACATCGCGGCGGCACGCGAAACCGGCCTGCCGCTGGTGATCCATACGCGCACGGCCGACGAGGATACCGCGCGGATTCTGGAAGAAGAGATGGGGAAGGGGGCGTTCCCGGCGGTGCTGCATTGCTACACCGGCGGCCGCGAATTGGCGCAACGCGCTATAGCGCTCGGGCTGTACATCTCGTTCACCGGGATTTTGACGTTCAAGAAATCCGAGGAGCTGCGCGCCATCGCCGCCGCTTTGCCTGCGGATCGCATCCTGGTGGAGACCGATGCGCCCTATCTGGCGCCCGGGCGCTTTCGCGGCAGGCGCAACGAGCCGGCCTTTGTGACTGAGACCGCCAAGGTCTTGGCCGAGACGCGGGGTGTGTCGTTCGACGAGATCGCTCGGCAGACCACCGATAATTTCTTCCGGCTGTTTTCCAAAGTGCCCCGCCCGGCGGCCGGCGCAGACAAGTTTACGCAGCCTGCGCAAGCTTGACTGCTTATGGCATGACGCTGACATTTACCATTCTCGGCTGCGGTTCCTCCGGCGGCGTGCCGCGGCCCGGGCTCGGCTGGGGCGACTGCGATCCGCACAATCCGCGGAACCGGCGCCGGCGCTGCTCCCTGCTGGTGGAACGGCGCGACCACGGCGGCTGCACCCGCGTGTTGGTCGATACCTCGCCCGACCTGCGCGAACAGTTGCTCGATGCCAAGGTCGACTGGCTCGATGGCGTGCTGTTGACCCATGAGCACGCCGACCAGACCCACGGCATCGACGACCTGCGCGCCTTGGTGATCCACCGCCGCCGGCGCATCGATGCCTATCTCGACGAGCCGACCTCGCGAGCCATGCGCGCGCGCTTTGCCTATTGCTTCGAGACGCCGCCCGGCGGCAGCTATCCGCCGCTGCTGAACGAGCATCGGCTGGTTGCCGGACAGCCGGTTACCATCGAGGGGAAGGGCGGTGCGATCAGCGCCCTGCCGTTCCTGCAGCAGCATGGCGACATCCCTTCGCTTGGCTTCCGCATGGGTAATGTGGCCTATTCGAGCGACCTGAATGGCCTGCCCGCGGAAAGCGTCGCCGCCTTGGGCGGCCTCGACCTGTGGATCGTTGATGCGCTGCGCTGGACGCCGCATCCGAGCCATTTCTCGGTTGACGAAGCGCTGGCCTGGATCGAGCGGATCGCACCGCGCCGGGCGATCCTGACCAATCTGCACTCCGACCTCGATTACGAGGATCTGCGCGGCCGGCTGCCGGACGGTGTCGAGCCGGCCTATGACGGGCTGACCGTAGAAATCGGAGACTGCGAGGCCGCCTAGTTCATGTTACAGAACAGATAAAATTGTCGCGAATTCAGCAACTTCCGTCAGGACGCTGAAGTATGCGCCCGATCTTAATATTCCATAATATGTCTTATGCGAATCCGGGAACGGCGGGCCGGCGGCTGCGTTGACAGATATCAATGCGCGTCGTCCACGCGCCATGTCCGTTGTGCTCCACCCCCCAATCGCATGAGGTATCGCCGTGACCAGCAAGGTGAGAAAACTCGAACCGCGCCGTGAGATGGCACGGCTGAATACCCCGACCGATCTCTCCGACGATGCGATCCGGGAGATCTCAGCAGCGCTCAATGGGCTCCTGGCCGATACCTTTGCCCTTTATGTGAAGACCAAGAATTTCCACTGGCACGTCAGCGGTCCGCATTTCCGCGACTACCATCTGCTGCTGGACGAACAGGCTGCGCAGATCGGGGCCAGCGTCGATGTCCTTGCCGAGCGCGTTCGCAAGATCGGCGGAACGACGATCCGCTCTATTGGTCACATCGCCAAGCTCCAGCGGGTCCAGGACAACGACGAGGACATCGTGCTCCCAGGCGACATGTTGAGCGAGCTGATGGCCGACAACAAGGCGCACATCGAGAACATGCGCAAGACTCACAAGCTCGCCGACGACCACGAGGACGTGGCGACGGCAAGCCTGCTTGAGGTCTTTATCGACGAGGCCGAGAAGCGATGTTGGTTCCTGTTCGAGGCAAGCCGCGGCGTCGACCGCAGCGGGCATTAACCCATCCATCCACTTGTCATGCCCCGCGAAAGCGGGGCATCCAGTATCCACCGCAACATATCAGGGGCGGACCGTTTATCGGCTTCGCCCTGGAAGACTGGATCGTTTGCGGTCCGGTGAAGATGGTGGAGCCATGACCCCTTCCCGCGATATATCCCGCCTGCTCGACCTCATGGCGGCGCTGCGCATGCCCGGCTCGATCGCAACGCGGCTGCTTGCGCTGTCGTAGAGGCGGCCTAAACTGACCCCTCATAGATGCCTTGAACGTTTTGGATGACCCATGAAGCGTCTGCTCATAACGATTGTTGCTCTCGCCCTCGGCACGCCGCTGTTGGCGCACGCTGCAGACTGGCCGACAAAGCCGGTCCGCATCATTGCGCCCTACGCGGCCGGCGGCTCTGCCGATACGCTCGGCCGCGCCTTCGGCGAGCAGCTCAGCGCGGCGTTCCAACAGCAATTTTTCGTCGAGAACCGAGGCGGAGCCGGAGGATTGGTAGGCTCCGCGGCGGTCGCCCATGCGGATCCGGATGGCTATACCCTCGTGGTGTCCAGCCTCGGGTCGCATGTGATTGCGACAGCAACAAACGCCAATCCGGGTTTCGATCCGATTGCCGATTTCACCCATGTGGCCTATTTCGGCGGCCCTCCCATTGTGATGATGGTGCATCCATCGCTCGGGGTAAATTCGCTCAAGGAATTGTTGGAGCTGGCGAAAAAAAGCCCGAGCGCTCTTGCCTATGTATCGCCGGGCCCCGGCACGCTCGGCAATCTGGTCGCCGAATATTGGGCGCGCAAGCAGGACATCAAGCTCGATCATATTCCTTACAAAGGCGCCGCCCTGGCGGTTACCGACCTCATCGGTGGCCACGTCAAGGTAGGATCGATGACCTTCACCACGGCAAGTACGCAGATCCGCAGCGGGAAGGTTATTCCGCTGGCGGTGACCTCCGCCAAGCGCCTGGCCGAATTCCCCAACGTGCCGACATTCAAGGAGCTTGGCTATCCGGATATGGTGGCGACGGCGTGGTTCTCACTGTCCGGGCCAAGGGCGTTGCCGAATGACATCGTCCAGGCAATCAATCGAGCGGTCGACAAGGCGAAGGACAACCCGGCAATACAACAGCGCCTCGCCTTGGAAGCGATCGAGACCGAGAAGATGACTGCGGCGGAGTTCACCAAGTTCTTTATCGGTGAGCATGCCAAATGGGCCCCGGTGGCCAAGGCGGTCATGACGATGAAGTAGGCGTTGCGGCAGCCGCCTGGGTTCCCCGACGCGCTGGCACGGCGACCCAGGTCCGCGGGCGCTATTGGGTTCCTGGCAGCGGCAATTCTATCGACAGCCCTCGTTTCATTTTTCTGCACTCACCATAGACCCATTTTGCGATCGCCAAATCGGCAACCGCCGTGCCGTTGTTGTTCGCGTGATAAGTGATCTGCTCGTCACTGGTGCGGCCCGGAAACGTGCCGGCTGCCAGTTCGCCGAGTTCATGGATTTTGTCCCAGGTGATGACGCCGTTCCGCAAAGGCTCGATCAGTCCGGCCTGTTGATCCTGCTCAACGGATTCGCGCCAGTTCGTGATGATGAAGTCCGCGCGTTCGGTCGTGACGTCGTCGTTCTCTCGGCGGCCGGATTTGACCCAACCGCCTTTCACCAGGGCATTGTTGGAGCCCACGATGGTCACGATATGCTGGCCGGGCTCGATCCAGTTCCCGTCGAAAACCGGTACACTGGAGTTTGTAGCGCAGATCACCACGTCGGCGTTCTTCATCACCTCCCGCGGGTCCTCCACCGGAACAAACGCGGCGTCGACCAACTCGGACATTTGCTTGCAAAAGGCTTTGCGCGTATCCGGGTTGCGGCTGAATACCTTGTAGGTCTCGATCTTGCGTTCATTCTGGAGTGCGAGGATCTTGTGCAAGGCCTGTCCGCCAGATCCATAGACGCCAGCCGTTCGCGCGTTCTTGCGTACCAGATGGCGGAAGCCGACGCCGCTTGTCGCAGCCGTCCGCAGCGCCATATTGCTGGAAAATCCAACGCGTTTGTCGGTGATTTCACCGATCAAGATGGCTTGTAGATGAGCAGTTTCTGAATCCCACAGCAGATAGACAGGGTGTTCGCGGTAAGGATAAACTTGGTTGCTCGGATCGTTGCTGACAAGCTCGGCGCGGGTAAGTGACCCGATGACGCCCAGACCATCGACACCGCCGGGAAAATTAGAGACGCGCACATTCTTTTTGGAGTGTACGCGCCGCCGCGGGGCGTTGATGATGGGGAACGAGATGGCCTCCTTGTAGCCTTGCTCCACCAGGTCGATGGCCCGATCCATCGTGATGACGTCCTTGATCTCTTGCGGCCTGAGGAGAAGGATGGTGTTGCTGTTGGCGTTCATGCGGCCTTTCCTGGAATACTGTGCTGCGTGTAAGCAAGGGTTGGACAAGAATTTCATCGGATCGCTTCAGGATACAAAAGTCAGCTGATCTCAACAAGGACGTGAATGCAACTCACTGTCTTTGTTGCTTTGATCGATTGAACTGCTGTATTCCGCCGCAGCAAAGAGGCCGCGCCGTCCGGCGGCTTCGCCTTGGAAGACCGGATCGCCGGCAATCCGGTGGAGACGGTGGAGCATATGACCCCCTCCCGCGACATATCCCGCCTGCTCGACATCATGGCGGCGTTGCGCACGCCCGGCACCGGCTGCCCATGGGATTTGCAGCAAAGCTTTTCCACCATCGCGCCCTACACGATCGAGGAAGCCTACGAGGTGGCCGACGCCATCGCGCGCGGCGACCTCGACGATCTGCGCGAGGAATTGGGCGACCTGCTCTTGCAAGTGGTGTTTCACGCCCGCATGGCGCAGGAGCATGGGGCTTTCGATTTCGGCGACGTGGTGCAAGCCATCGCGGAAAAGCTGGTCCGCCGTCATCCGCACGTATTCGGCGAGCAGCGCGGTCTCAGCGCCGAGGCGGTCGCGGCCTTGTGGGATCGCATCAAGCGCGAGGAAAAAGCCGGCAAGAGTGAAGTTGGCAATGAGGGCGGACGCAGGAGCGCCCTCTCCGGTATTGCGGTCGCGCTGCCCGCGCTTACCCGCGCGCTCAAGCTGCAGCAAAAGGCCGGCAAGGTTGGGTTCGACTGGAACGATCCGCTGGCGGTGCTGGCGAAAATCCGTGAGGAAGCCGACGAGATCGAAGCCGATATCAAAGCCGGCAATCGCGTCGCCGCGGCGGCGGAAGTCGGCGATCTGTTGTTCGCCGTGGTCAACCTGGCGCGGCATCTGGATGCCGACCCGGAAGCCATCTTGCGCGGCACCAATGTCAAGTTCGAGCGGCGCTTCGGCGCCATCGAGGATGCCCTCGCCCAGCGCGGCAAGTCTCCCGAACAGTCTACACTGGCGGAAATGGACGCGCTGTGGGATGCGGCCAAGCAGGCGGAGAAATAGCGTTCTGCCGTTACCCTGAGGACGGCCCAGTGGTGCTGAACTTGGCGCGCACCCGCTGGGCAGTGGCCTGATCGACGCGCACGGTCACCGCCAGCCGGCCATTGGCACGCAGAGATTTCCCCATCACCTCTGTGTGGCGGTGCAGCCAAGCCACCCCTGCCCCGTCGGCGGTATCGAGCAAAAGCTCGATCACCGTGCGGCTTTCGCCCAAGCGTTGCTCGATCATGGCGATGAGGCGGCTCACGCCCTCGCCGGTGATCGCCGACGTCAGCACCGGCCGTGATGCGGCGGCCTGGCGTTCGGCCAGATTGCCGACCTGGATGCGTTCCGCTTCGTCGAGCCGGTCGATCTTGTTCCATACTTCGATGATGCGGGCGTCGGCCGGCTCGATCCCGAGTGCGCGCAGCACCTCGATGACGTCTTCCGATTGTGCCTCGGTGTCGCCGTGGGACACGTCGCGCACATGCAGGATCACGTCGGCCTCGATCACCTCTTCCAGCGTGGCGCGGAACGCTGCCACCAGCATGGTCGGCAGGTCGGAGATGAAACCCACCGTGTCGGACAGGATGATTTTTGCGCCGTGCGGCAGCGCGATCGCGCGCAGGGTCGGATCCAGCGTGGCGAACAGCATATCGGCCGACAGCACGTCCGCTTTGGTCAAGCGGTTGAACAGGGTCGATTTGCCGGCATTGGTGTAGCCGACCAGCGCGACGATCGGATAGGGCACGCGCTTGCGACTGTCGCGGTGCAGCTTGCGGGTGCGTTTGACCTTGTCGAGGTCGCCTTCGATGCGCCGGATGCGTTCCTCGATCAGCCGCCGGTCGGTTTCGAGCTGGCTTTCGCCCGGGCCGCCGAGAAAACCGAAGCCGCCACGCTGCCGCTCGAGGTGGGTCCAGGAGCGCACCAGCCGGCTCTTCTGATAGGTCAGATGCGCCAGTTCGACCTGTAGCGAGCCCTCGCGGGTCTGCGCGCGCCGCCCGAAAATTTCCAGAATGAGCCCGGTGCGGTCGAGGACCTTGGCGCCCCACGCCTTTTCCAAATTGCGTTGCTGCACCGGCGACAGCGCGCAATCCATCACCACGATGCCCGCCTCCAGGGTTTTGACCAGGCCGGCGATCTCCTCGACCTTGCCCTTGCCGATGAAGGTGGCCGGGCGGATATCGCCGACCGAAACAATTCCGGCTTCCACGACTGTGAGATCGATAGCGCGCGCCAGCCCGACCGCCTCGTCGAGCTTGGCCTCGGGGGCGCGCGCTGCCGCGTGAGCGCGCATAGGCGCACGCACCGCCGATCTGCTGCGCAGATGTGGTTCAATGACGATGGCGCGGCCGGTCTCTGACCCCCCTCCCGGGCTCAGTCGATCGGCGCGACTATCGAACCGGCGGGGCTCCAATCAGGCCTGTTCCCCGGCCGGCGCCTCCTCGGCCCCCTCGAACAGCTGGATCGGATGACCCGGCATGATCGTCGAGATGGCGTGCTTGTAGACCAGCTGCGAATGGCCGTCGCGGCGCAGCAGAACGCAGAAATTATCGAACCATGTGACCACGCCTTGCAGCTTCACCCCGTTCACCAGGAAGATGGTCAGCGGGACTTTGCTTTTGCGGACATGGTTGAGGAAGGTGTCTTGGAGGTTTTGTGAGCGGTCGGCCGCCATTGTCGTTGTTTCCGTTTTTTCCCCGCGGGCCCCTTCCCGCGAGACTTATTGCCAAGTCACTGTGTCCCTCGTTTTTGACCTTATGACCCACGAGGACTTGGGGACGGCCATTACAGGGCACCGGCGCGAATGGTGCAAGCGTAAGTTGGGGCTCTCGACAGACCAAATCGGCTCTCCTGGGCCTTCAGGAGCGTTCCGCGTGGCGATGGAAGTTTTGCCGCAATTCGGTGGCAACCGCGCCCGGGACCCCATTGCCGATCGGCCGGCCGTCGATGCGCACCACCGGCATGACGATCTGGCTCGCCGCCGTCACAAAGGCCTCGCGCGCGCCATAAGCCTCGTCCACCGTGAACGGGCGCTCCTCCAGCGTCAGCCCTTGCGCCCTGATGACGTCCAGCAGCACCGCCCGGGTGATGCCGCGTAATATGCCCTGCTCGGCCGGCCGGGTGACAACCTTGCCGGCGCCGGTGACAATCCAGGCATTGGTGGATGATCCTTCGGTCACGGTGCCGTCGGCCGCGACAAACCAGGCTTCGCGGGCGCCCTGCTCGCGCGCGGCTTGCTTGGCCAGCACATTCGGCAACAGCGCGATAGCTTTGATGTCGACGCGCGCCCAGCGGTTGTCCGGCAGGGTCACCACGGCGATGCCTTCAGCGGCAATCTTGTCGTTGCCTGCGATATCGATGCTGCGCGCGGTCACCACGACGCTCGGGACGGTATTCGGCGGCGGAAAGGCATGGTCCCGTCGCGCCACCCCGCGCGTGACCTGCAGATAGACGATGCCGTCGCGCACCCGGTTGCGGCGGACGGTTTCGCGCAGCACCACCCCGAGCGCCGCCTCCGACATCGGCTGCGCGATGCGCAAAGCGCCGAGCGAACGCTTGAGCCGCGCGAGATGCCGGCGTTCGTCGATCAGCCGCCCGCCCCGCACCTCGCAGACTTCGTAGACGCCGTCGGAAAATTGATAGCCGCGATCCTCGACATGGACCGCAGCGTCGCGCCGGAGCACATACCGGCCATTGACATAGACAATGCGCGACATGGCGCTTCAATCGATCCCGAGCGCCTTGAGCTTGCGGTGCAGAGCCGAACGCTCCATGCCGACGAATTCGGCGGTGCGTGAGATATTGCCGCCAAAACGGCTGATCTGGGCGACCAGATATTCGCGCTCGAACACCTCGCGCGCCTCGCGCAGCGGCAGGCCCATGAGCTGCTCGCCGCCGTTGCCGTTCGGCATGTTCGGCACCATCGAGCCGACGTCCTGCGGCAGCATATTGGCGGTGATCACCGCGTCCGGATCGCCGCCCGCTAAAATCATCAACCGTTCCACATTGTTGCGCAGCTGGCGCACATTGCCCGGCCAGTCGTGCGACTGCAGCACCGCCATGGCGTCCTCGCCGATCAGCCGCTTGGGAAGGCCGGTGGCCTGCGAGATCTGGTCCATGAAGTAGTGCACAAGGTCGGGAATGTCCTCGCGCCGCTCCGCCAGCGGCGGCACCCGCACCGGCACCACCGAAAGCCGGTGATAGAGGTCTTCGCGGAATTTTCCTGCCGCAATCTCGGCTTCGATATTGCGTCCGGTGGAGGACACGATCCGCACGTCGACGGAAACCTTATGGCTGCCGCCGACCCGCTGGAAGGTCTGATCGACCAGCACGCGCAGGATCTTGTTCTGAGTCTCGCGCGGCATGTCGGCAATTTCGTCGATGAACAGCGTGCCGCCATGGGCCTCTTCGAGCGCGCCGATCTTGCGGCCTTCCGCGCCGTTGGTCTGCTCGACCCCGAACAGCTCGACCTCCATGCGCTCCGGCGTCATCGCCGCCGCATTGATCACAATGAACGGCCCGTCGGCGCGGTTGGAGAGGATATGCACCGTGCGCGCCGCCAGCTCCTTGCCGGCGCCCGATGGGCCGACGATCAGGATGCGGCTGTTGGTGGGCGCCACCTTCTCGACGGTCTGCCGCAGCTGATTGACCGACGGCGAATGTCCGATCAGGGTCGCGGTCGCCGGCGCTAGCTGCTTGAGCGCCCGCACCTCGCGTTTCAGCCGCGAGGTTTCCAGCGCCCGCTCCGCCACCAGCACCAGGCGGTCGGCCTTGAACGGCTTCTCGATGAAATCATAGGCGCCTTGCTTGATGGCTGCGACCGCGGTTTCGATATTGCCGTGGCCGGAAATCATCACCACCGGCAGTTCAGGATGCTGCTGCTTGACGGCGTCGAGCAATTGCAGGCCGTCGAGCCGGCTGCCCTGCAGCCAGATGTCGAGAAAGATCAGGTTCGGCCGGCGCGCGGCGACTGCCGCGAGCGCGTCGTCGCTGTCGCGCGCCGTACGCGCGGCATAGCCTTCATCCTGCAGAATGCCGGAGACCAGTTCGCGGATGTCTGCTTCGTCGTCAACGATGAGGATGTCGGAGGCCATGGTTCAGGAATTCGCTGCCAGTTCGGGTGTTTCGGGTTCGGGTGCGGCGTGAACGACGACGGTGTCGGGATCGCCGGCGAAGCGCACGCGAATCCAGGCGCCGCGCTGTCCGGCTATGTGGTCGGCGGCATCACGGAGCTCGATCCGCCCGCCGTGATCCTCCAGAATGCGTCCGACGATCGCCAGTCCAAGTCCTGTGCCTTTTTCTCGTGTCGTTACATAGGGTTCGAGCAAGCGGCTGCGGTTTTCCTTCGGCAGGCCGATGCCATTGTCCACCACATCGATCACGATATCGCCGCCGTCGCGGGCGGCCGAGACGTGGATGCGGCCGCGCCCGAGCTCCGCGGCCGGCACCGCGGCGACGGCCTCGGCAGCGTTCTTGATGACGTTGGTGAGCGCCTGGGAAATCAGCCGGCGGTCGAACCGCGCCGGCATCGGTTCCTCTACCATATCGACCTGGATATCGATCTCCGGATGCCCGACCCGCAGAAGAAACACCACCTGCCGCACCGCGTCCGCGACATCGTCGGCCGCGATCACCGGCTTCGGCATGCGGGCAAACTTCGAGAACTCGTCCACCATGCGTTTGATGTCATCGACCTGGCGCACGATGGTATCGGTGCATTGGTGGAAGATCGCGGCATCCTCCTTGATCAGCGGCCCATATTTGCGGCGCAGCCGCTCGGCCGACAATTGAATTGGCGTCAGCGGATTCTTGATCTCGTGGGCAATGCGGCGGGCTACGTCGGCCCAGGCGGAGGTGCGTTGTGCGCTCACCAGTTCGGTAATGTCATCGAGCGTGACCACATAGCCGTGCTCGGCCTGCCCGGATTGTTCGCTGGTAACCCGGACGGACAGATTGCGTTCGCGGCCCTTGCGGCTGATCGTGACCTGTCCCTGCACAAGACGCTGCGGGCCCGATTTGGCGGTGGCCAGCAACTCGGACAATTCCGGCACGACCGCATCGAGCGGACGACCCAGAACTTCGGCCTCGGAGTGGCCGATCAGACGTTCCGCCGATCGATTGAGAATGCTGATGCGGCCCTCGGGGTCGATGCCGATCACGCCGGCGCTGGCGCCGGCCAGGACGGCTTCGGTGAATCGGCGGCGGGTGTCGATCAGGTCGCGCGCTTGCATGATGTCGTCACGCTGGGTACGCAGTTCCTGAGTCATCTTGTTGAACGTCTCGCCGAGCTGGGCGAGGTCGCCTTCCGAGCGCCGTGTCGGCACTTGCACATAAAGATTGCCGGTGGAGACGATCTGCGCGGCGCCGATCAGGCGGCGGATCGGGGCGACCAGATAATTGGCGAAATTGAGCCCGAACCAGACCGCCGTAAGCAGCACGATCACGCCGATGACCGTATACATCGAGGCGAACGCGATCTGCACGCCGAGCCGGCGCTCCTGCAGCTCGGCAAATTGCGTCACGCCCTCGCGGGTTACCCGCAACTGATCGACCACCCGCGGGTCCAGCAGCCGGGCGACATAGAGGTAGTAGTCGGGATAGCCGCCGCGCAGCTTGATGACCGAAGCCACGTAATTGTTGTCGAGGAACAGCGCGATCTGCGGTTCGCGCTCGGTAACGGAGCCAAGAACCTCGCGTAACGGCAGGGTAAATGTCTGCTCGATTTGAACGTCGGCCTTCTCCACCACGTTTGCTTCATTGTCGAGGATCACCACCGACGGCAGCCCGCGGATCGCCGCCTGCGCGGTCAGAAACTTTTGGAACTGCGGGCGATCCTGATCGAACAGCTGCTTGGCGCGGGCGAGCTCTATGGAGACCGCTATACTGTCGGCGCGCACGAATTGACCATGTTCGCGCAGATAGGCTTCCGCGACGATCAGTGAATTCTCGATCAGCACGCGGGTGTGCTGAGAAAACAACCGATCGAGACCGCGATCGAACGTATAGTTCGCGATCAGGGCGACCAGAATGGTCGGTACCGCCGCCATTGCGGAAAACGACGTCACGATGCGCACGTGCAGCCGGGCGCCGGCGCGGCCCCGCCGCCGCGCCAGGGCGACGCGCCAAATCTCTCGGCCGATGACCACGATCAGCAGCAGCACCGCGAGCACGTTGAGCAGGAGCAACGTGAGGACCACGTCGCGGGTGACCACAATCGGTGTGAGATTGGACAGGACGGCGAAGGTGGCGACGGCGGAAAGCAGCGCCAGGGCGACGGCGGTGCCGCCTATGACCCGCGCCCAAGGGCCAAGCGTTGGCGATCCGAGCGCGAGGCTTTCACTGGTGGCGGCTTGGCTGACGCTATTCATGCAACCCATTGACTGAGGCGACTGAAAAGATACAGGGACTCGCGGCAGGATTGAGCCTCGCCCCCGACTGATGCTTTTATACAACATTGTTGCCGAATTGCGACAAATCCGCGGCGCCGCCCGTTCAGAGCGAAGTGGTTTTCAAATGCCGGAGCGGAAAACTTGGATATCCAGGTCGCGGATTTTCTTGCGCAAGGTATTGCGGTTAACCCCCAACAGGTCGGCCGCGCGGATCTGATTGCCGCGGGTGGCGGCCAGGGTGACCGACAACAGCGGTTGCTCGATTTCACGCAGGATGCGGTGGTAGAGGCCGGAGGGCGGCAGGCTGTCTCCGAAGCTGGCAAAATAGGCTGCCAGATGCCGTTCCACCGCTCCCGACAGCCCTTCATCGTTGCGCGGCTCGTCGGCCGGCAGCATGGCCGGCTGCGACAGTTCGGCCTCGATCACCGCCGCTGAGATCGTCTCCTGGGGATAGAGCGCGGCCAGCCGGCGTGCCAGGTTTTCCAGTTCGCGCACATTGCCGGGCCAGCGGTGGCGTTTGAGGCGGTCAAGCGCAGCCTGTTCGAGCTGCTTGAGCGGCAGGCCCTCGCGTTCGACCATCGTCAAAAAGTGCCGGATCAGGTCGGGCACGTCCTCGATGCGTTCGCGTAGCGGCGGCAACCGCAACGGCACCACATTGAGCCGGAAGAACAGATCCTCGCGGAACAATCCCTGTTGGATAAGAATGCGCAGGTCCTTATTGGAGGCGGCGACGATGCGCACGTCCGCCTTGATCGGCGTGCGGCCGCCGACCGTGGTGTATTCGCCCTGTTGCAGCACGCGTAGGAGCCGGGTCTGCGCCTCCATCGGCATGTCGCCGATCTCGTCGAGGAACAGCGTACCGCCCTCCGCCTGCTCGAAACGGCCGGCGCTGCGGCTATTGGCGCCGGTGAAGGAGCCCTTCTCGTGGCCGAACAATTCGGATTCGATCAGGTCGCGCGGGATAGCGGCCATATTGATCGCGACAAAGGGACCATTGCGGCGCTTGCCGTAGTCGTGCAGCGCGCGCGCCACCAGTTCCTTGCCGGTCCCGGATTCGCCGGCGATCATCACGGTGAGATCGGTCTGCATCAGGCGCGCCAGCACCCGGTAGATTTCCTGCATCGCCGGTGAGCGGCCGACCAGCGGAATGGCATCCATGTCGTCCGGCTTGCTCTGGGAGCGCGGCCGCTTCTTCGGCTCCGCCAGTGCGCGACCGACGATGGCGATCAGCTCCTTGAGGTCGAACGGTTTCGGCAGATATTCGTAAGCGCCGCGCTCGGAGGCGCGGATCGCTGTCATGAAAGTGTTCTGTGCGCTCATGATGACGACCGGCAATTCCGGCCGCAGTTTCTTGATACGCGGCAGCAAATCGAAAGCATTCTCGTCCGGCATCACCACATCGGTGATTACCAGATCGCCGTCGCCCTGGCTGATCCAGCGCCACAGCGTGGCTGCGTTGCTGGTCGAGCGCACCTCATAGCCGGCGCGCGACAGTGCTTGGTTGAGCACGGTGCGGATCGCCGCATCGTCGTCGGCCACCAATATGCTTCCCACAGGCATCAGTATCCCTTTCAGGTAGCGTCGCCCGGCGCGGCGTCGTCACCCTGGAACATAGGCATCAAGACACGAAAGATGGTGCGGCGCGGCTGCGCTTCGCATTCGATAATGCCGCCGTGGTCGCCGACGATCTTCGCCACCAGCGCAAGGCCTAAGCCGGAGCCGCTGGGCTTGGTGGTCACGAACGGATCGAACAGATGCGGCAAGAGGTCGTCGGGCACGCCCGGGCCGTTATCCTTGACGCAGAACTCGAGCGGCAGTGACACGCGGGTCTTGCTGCCGGGCAGCGACAGGCGCACGCCCGGGCGAAAGGCGCTGGAAAGCTGGATCTCGCCGTCGATAGCGTCTTCGCCGACGGCCTCGGCTGCATTCTTCACGAGGTTTAGAAACACCTGCACCAGCTGGTCGCGATTGGCGAACACCGGCGGCAGTGACGGGTCGTACTCCTCCAGGAACTTGATGTGACGGGCGAAACCGGAATGCGCCAGCCGCTTCACGTGCTCCAGCACGCTGTGCATATTCACCGCCTCGCGCTCCACCGGGCGCTCGTCGCTGAACACTTCCATGCGGTCGACCAGCTTTACGATCCGGTCGGCCTCGTCGCAGATCAGCCTGGTCAAGCTGCGGTCGTCGTCGTTCACCGACTGCTCGAGCAACTGGGCTGCGCCGCGGATGCCGGAGAGCGGGTTCTTGATCTCATGCGCCAGCATGGATGCCAGCGCGGTAACCGAGCGCGCGGCGCTGCGATGGGTCAGTTGCCGGTCCATCTTGTCGGCGATGGTGCGCTCCTGCAGCATCACCACCACATGGTCGGGCCGCTCCGGCAGCGGCGCCACATGCAGATCGACCAAACGTTCGCCGGGATTGCGCGGGGTGGCGAGATCGACCTTGTACTCATTGACCGCCGCGCCGCGTGCCCGCACCTGCTCGATCAGCGGGATCAGCGGGCTGCCGAACGGCACCAACTCGCCGATGAAGTGCCGGCGCAGGAACGCGACCGAGGATTCGAAAAAAGATTCGGCCGCCACATTGGCGTCCGCCACCCTGCCGTCAGGCGCGATCATGATCACCGGGTGCGGCAGCGCATTGAGCACCGCATCGGCGGGCACCAGCGGGAACGCGGCCGGCAGCGCCTCAAGCGTGCTCATGCAGCCGCCCTTTCGGTGTCAGCGAAGACCGCGAACGCATGCGTGAGGTGCTGCCGCACGCAGGCCGGCTCATCGGCCGTCAGCACGCGATGCCGATGATTTTTCAAAATCGCGGCGGATGTGCCCGCGGTTTCGGCGGCGGCATCGAGCGCCCAGCCCAAATGCTTGCGCGCATGGCGCTTGCCGATGGCGCTGCCGTGGTGCGTGAGCATGTCGTCGTAAAGCGTGACGATGAGATTGAATTGCGTGGCCAGCGGCGGCGCGCCTTCTTGCCCGCCGCAGGCGAGGTAGCGGCCGATCTGTCCCGGCAGCCAGGGGCGGCCCTGAGCGGCGCGGCCGATCATCACCCCATCGGCGCCCGAGGCTGCAAGAGCGGCAACGGCATCCTCGCAGCTATTGATGTCGCCATTCACCACCACCGGGATCGCCACGCTGCGCTTGATCGCGCGCACCGCCGCCCAATCGGCGCGACCTTTGTAGAATTGGCAGCGGGTGCGTCCATGCACGGTGACCAGCTGCACGCCGGCGCCTTCCGCGCGGATGGCGAGCTCCGCGGCATTGAGCGAACGCTCGTCCCAGCCGAGCCGCATCTTCAACGTCACCGGCACCGAGACCGCGGCAACGGTCGCATCGATCAAGCGCACCGCATGGTCGAGGTCGCGCATCAGCGCGGAGCCCGCCTGCCCGCCGGTCACATGCCGCGCCGGACAGCCCATATTGATGTCGATGATCGCGGCGCCGGCGGCTTCGGCAATGCGGGCGGCTTCCGCCAGCCAGCGCGCCTCGCAGCCGGCCAGTTGGACCACATGAATGCCCACGCCCTGCGCCTCGGCCCGCAGCGTGGCGTCGCGTCGGCCTTCGACCAGCGCCTGGCTGGCGGTCATTTCGGAAACTACCAGGCCGGCGCCTAAGCTGGCTGCGAGCCGGCGGAACGGCGCATCGGTGACCCCCGACATCGGCGCCAGCAGCACCTGGTTAGGCAGCGCGCCGAGAAGTCCGGCAGGCGCAACCAACCGCTCCGTCGAGCGGACCTCATTGCTCAAAAAGGCCGTAAAAGGTGGCACCCGAACCTCTGCCCATGAATTAGGCGTCTGAAAAAACTGCATAGAGTTTAGCCAGTTTTGGGCTACTCGCAAGTGCTGCACTGCAAAAAAAGTCCGGGAGATGAACGAGAATCTTGGTGGGGTGGAATCCGGTTTGCGCCCCGAAGCGGACGCGCTAATCCCAATGCGTTCGAAGCGGAACGAGGGGCATGGCAGGCAAGGTCGCAGCGATCGTGGTGGCAGGCGGACGCGGGTTTCGCGCCGGCGGCGAATTGCCGAAGCAATATCGGGACCTGGCGGGTCAACCGGTGATCCGGCCGAGCCTGGCTTTACTGGCCGGCCATGACGAAGTTGCAGCCGTCCAACCGGTGATCCATCGCGACGATGCGGCGCGCTACCAGGCTGCCGCCGCCGGCCTCGATCTGCTGCCGCCGGTGTTTGGCGGCACCACCCGGCAGGCTTCGGTCCGTGCCGGGCTTGAGGCGCTGCAATCCCATCGGCCGGAGCTTGTGCTCGTGCATGACGCAGCGCGGCCGTTCGCCTCCCCGGCCCTGGTCTCGCGTGCCATCAATGCCGGGCGTCAAAGCGGCGCCGCGATCCCGGCTATTGCGGTATCCGACACGGTGAAGAGCGTCGATCCATCGGGAACGGTGACCGGCACGGTCGAGCGCGGTCAATTACGGCTGGTGCAAACGCCGCAGGCCTTCGCCTTTACGGCTTTGCTCGATGCCCATCGCCGCGCCCAGAGCGCCGGCCGCGAGGATTTTTCTGACGATGCCGCTCTGGTCGAATGGGCGGGTCTCAAAGTCACCACTTTCGAGGGCGAGCCGGGCAACATGAAGCTCACCACTGCAGAAGATTTTGCGCGCCTTGAGGCCACACAGCTTGCCGCGCTGAACGATGTGCGTACTGGATCCGGCATTGACGTGCATGTCTTCGGCGACGGCGACCACGTCACGCTCGGCGGCGTGCGCATTCCCCACACCCACGGCCTGTCGGGTCATTCCGACGCCGACGTGGTGCTGCATGCCCTGGTCGACGCCATCCTGGGGGCGTTGGCGGACGGTGATATCGGTGCGCACTTCCCGCCCAGCGACCCGCAATGGCGCGGCGCGGCGTCCGATCGTTTCCTGGCCTTTGCGGTCGAGCGCGTGCGGGCGCGCGGCGGCCGCATCGCGCATCTCGACGCCACTGTGGTTTGCGAGACGCCGCGCATCGGGCCGCATCGCGACGCCATGCGGGCGCGCATTGCCGCGATCGCCGGCATCGCTCCCGATCGGGTGGCAGTGAAGGCGACCACCAGTGAGAAGCTCGGCTTTGCAGGTCGTGGTGAAGGCATTGTCGCCTTCGCGACGGCGACCGTGCGTCTGCCCTGGAGTTGGTGATGTCCGAGGGTTTAATCGATGCCGCGCGCGCGCTCCTCGATCTTTGCCGGACTAAGAGGCTCACGCTCGCGGCGGCAGAATCCTGCACCGGCGGACTGCTGGCTGCGACGCTGACGGAAATCCCCGGCTCGTCCGATGTCTTCGAACGCGGGTTCGTCACTTACAGCAACCAGTCCAAGCAGGAAATGCTCGGCGTCACGGCGGCGGTGCTCGACGCCCATGGCGCGGTGAGCCGGGAAACCGCGGAAGCCATGGCTAAAGGCGCGCTTACCCATTCCGGTGCCGATCTTGCGGTTTCGATCACCGGCATTGCCGGACCGAGCGGTGCCACTCCGGGCAAACCGGTCGGGCTTGTCCATATTGCTGCGGCGTCACGCAGCGGAAAGCTCACCCATCAGGAACGGCGTCTTGGCGAGATCGGCCGCGCCGGGATACGCCGTGCCACGGTGTTACAGGCGCTCACCATGCTCGGCGAACTGGCGCAAATGCAATAGCAGATAGCTCTGCTGTCAGGCTGGATGCAATGTCACCGGGCCAGCTTCTTGCGCAGGATCGCTCCAAAAATATCGGAATAGTCGTCGGTCCAGGCCGCAATGCGGGCGTCCGGTTTGACCTCGCGCCAGCCTGGCAGTCGCGGCAGGGCACCAAGGTCGGCGGGGCTGCGGGCGAGCGCGGCAACCAGTGCATTCATCTTATAGTCGATCAGCGCAGTGTCGGGACGATCGTCCTCCTTGAGATAGGTCACCAAGCCCGCGCCGGCGGCCACCGCGGCGACCACCGAGCCGAGCTCCATGTGCCGGTTGGAAATATGCAGCACCAGCGCGCCGGCCGGCTGCAAGCGGGTCAGATAGCCGGCCATGGCCTCGCGTGTCAGCAAGTGCACCGGGATCGCGTCGGAGGAGAAGGCGTCGAGGACAATGAGATCGTAAAGCTGCGTCGATGCCGTAAGTGTAAGCCGCGCGTCGCCGACGACGACGGGCAGCGCGGGCGCACAGACCGATAAGAATGTGAACAGGCGCGGGTCGCGTGCGATCCGCACCACTTCGGGATCGATCTCAAAGAACGTCCAATCCTCGTTGTCGCGCTTGTGACAGGCAAGGCTGCCGGTGCCGAGTCCGACGACTGCGACGCGGGCAAGTCCGCCCCGCACGGCACGCACCGCTTCGATGCTCTGGGAGATCGGGCCGCCGAAATAAAAATACGTGAGCGGTTCGGGGCGGATATTGCTTGTTGCATCACGGCTTGGCGCATCACGCTCGTCGATGCGCTCGGCGCCGTGCAAGGTGGAGCCGTGATACAAAAGCCGGTGGCGGCCATCGGCGGTCTCGACCACCTGATGGACGCCGAAAAAGCTGCGCGCAGTTTCGATCCGGTTGAACCCCGGCTGCCACAGCTCGGTCACCACAAAGGCCAGCACCACCAGGGCGAAGAACCGCGCCGAGCGCTGGCGTTGCAGCAGCATGACGGCGGCAAGCGCGACCAGCGCGATCTGCACCGGCAGTTCCGCTGCTGCCGGCAAACGAATGTCAACGGTAAAACCAATCAGCAGCGCGAGTGCGGCGAGTGCAAGCACCGGGCCGGCCTCGGCCAGGGTTCGCCGCATACCGCCTGCGAACAGCCCGGGAAGCACAAGCACGGCCGCTGCGATCAGGATCGGATATTCGTAGACGCGGGAAAAAACGTGCGGCGCAACGAGCGCGGCGAACATGCCGCCGATCACACCGCCAAGCGAGACCCACAGATAGAATTCAGTCAACCGGACAGGCGCTGGCCGTCGCCGGTAAAGTTCGCCATGGCACAACAGCGCGAGGAGGAAAAATGCCAGGAGGTTGACGCCGGCCATGGCCAACCAGAACACCTTGTCGCGCCCCAGCAAGCTGATGGCGAGCGGCGCCACCAGGATTGGGACCAGCCGTACCACCGTCTGGTGGCTGAGCCATGGGCGTTCGCGGAACACCGCCACAAAGGTCAGAAGATAGAACGCGAGTGGCAGCACCCACAGAAACGGTGCCGCGGCAATGTCGGTGGTGACATAGGTGGTGACCGCAATGACCAGGCCCGCCGGGATGGCGGAAAGCGTCATCCAGAGCAGCCGATCCCGTGCCGACGGCGCGTTCACCAGCTCCACCGTCACGTGGGCGCTCGATCGGCGGGCGATGAACAGGCTGGCGGCGGCGATGAGAACGGCAACAAAAGCGAAGCCCACTGACCATAGTGCGGCCTGATCCCTGAGCGGCAGCAGCGGCTCGACCAGCGCCGGATAGGCGATCAGCGCCGCGAACGAACCGAGGTTGGACGCGGCGTAGAGCACGTAAGGGTTACGCGCCTGCGGATGATCGGTTGCGGCGAACCAGCCTTGCAGCAGCGGAGCGCTTGCCGACAGCGCGGCGAACGGCAGTCCGATCGAGGTCGCGAACAGAGCGATCAACCAAAGCTCGATGCCCGCGGTCGGCGGATTGCCAAAGTGCTGAGCGATGCCGATCGGCAATGCCGCCGCGGCTGCCGCAAGCACGGCGAGGTGGATCAGCGCACCGATGCCAAGGCTCAGGCGGCGCACCAGCAGATGCGCGTAGGCATAGCCTGCGAGCAAGGCGGACTGGAAAAAGACCATGGCGACCGACCACACGGTGGGCGCCCCGCCCAATTTCGGCAGCACCATCTTGGCGAACATCGGCTGCACCGCGAACAACAGCAGCGCCGACAGAAAAATCGTCGCGGCATAGAGCCATGGCGCGGCTCGTAATGCGCCGGCCGCGGCGTGCGAAGGTGTCACGATGGGCGGGTCGAGCGTCGTCATCGAAGGGTTCGCGGATCGGAACCCCGATAGTACGCAGACGGTGTTAAGCGCGGCTTACCGCCCGTAAATCTCGTCCGCGCGCCGCTCGAACGCTGCGGCAAAGCGGCGGAAGGCGAGGTCGAACATCGCGCCCATCAGCATGCCAAGGGTGCGGCTGCGAAACTCGTAGGAAATGAAGAACTCGATCTCGCAGCTGCGCTGGTCGATGGGATGGAAGGTCCAGCGGTTTTCCAGCCGGCTGAACGGACCTTCCAGATATTCCACCAGAATCTGCAGATTGGGACGATCAAGCGTCACCCGGCTGGTGAAGCTCTCATGCACGAGCTTATAGGCCACCGTCATGTTCGCGATCAGCACCTCCATCCCTTCCGGCTCAGGGATGCGCTTGCGGACCTTCAGGTTTCGGCAGAGCGGCACGAATTCGGGGTATTTTTCGACGTCGGCGACGAGGTCGAACATGTTCCCGGCCGCATGGCGAACGCGGTGCGTGGTGGTGAATTGCGGCATCGGTCAGCGCGTGAGCGCGATACGCGCGGCTTTTAGCCGAGCAAAATCCTCGCCGGCGTGATGCGATGAACGCGTCAGCGGGCTGGCCGAGACCATGTGGAAGCCCTTGGCATAGGCGATCGCCTCGTAAGCTTTGAACTCGTCGGGCGGCACGAACCGCACCACCTCGTGGTGCTTGCGGGTCGGCTGCAGATATTGGCCGATGGTGAGGAAGTCCACATCAGCTGAGCGCAGATCGTCCATCACCTGCAGAATCTCGTTCCGCTGTTCGCCCAGCCCGACCATGATGCCCGATTTGGTGAACATGGCGGGATCGATCTCCTTGACCCGCTGTAGGAGCCGGATCGAGGCGAAGTAGCGCGCGCCCGGCCGCACGGTGAGGTATTTCGACGGAACGGTTTCGAGATTGTGGTTGAACACATCGGGCCGGGCGGCGACCACGGTCTCCACCGCCCCCTGCTTGCGCAGAAAATCAGGCGTGAGCACTTCGATGGTGGTCGCCTTGCAACGCGTGCGAATGGCGCGGATCACCTCGGCAAAGTGTCCCGCCCCGCCGTCGTCGAGGTCGTCGCGGTCTACCGAGGTCACCACCACATGCGCAAGCCCGAGCTTGGCGGTCGCCTCGGCGACGCGGATCGGCTCGGCCGGATCAAGCGGGCCCGGCAGCCCCGTCTTGACGTTACAGAACGCACAGGCGCGGGTGCAGGTGTCGCCCATGACCATGAAGGTCGCGTGCTTCTTCTCCCAGCACTCGCCGATATTCGGGCAGCCCGCTTCCTCGCACACCGTGTGCAGGCCGTTGGAGCGGACGATCTGCTGGGTTTCGAGGAAGCCCTTCGAAACCGGCGCCTTCACGCGGATCCAGTCCGGTTTTTTCGCAGCGGGAGTGTCCGGGCGGCCGGCCTTTTCGGGGTGGCGCGCCGGCTTACCGGCGATATCGAGTACGACCGCCATGGAGCCTCCGAAGCAGTCTTGACCTGCCTCCCCTACTTACGAATCCTAGGGGGCAGCGACAAGGGGCAAGGGGCCGGTCTGCTTCTGGGGGTCGCCGGCGATCGTGATGGTCGAATTGTTGATCCGATAAAGCACGAACCGTTCGCCGACATAGAGCGTCGTCAGGAGCGTCGGCGCCGGATTTTCATGCTCGGCAGCGGTGAACAGGACATAGAGATAGTCGTAGTCCGATGTCCAGCGCTCCCAATAGCCGACGCGGTCCGGACCGGGTTGTTCGGCGACCTGCACCAGCTGGCTAATCGTCGGCGGCGTGCCGTCCTCGGTGTCGACCCGGGCGCGATAATCTTCGCGGACATGCAGGATTTGCTTGCCCACCACGGTGAAAGCCGTGGTCACCAGCGCCGAACGCTCGATGATCGCAAGCGTGGCGGCATGCACCAGCCCATGATCGCGGACATCGTCGCCACCGTCGGACTCGGAATAGGCGACCAGCACCTTGGCGCCGCGATCGATGTGCTGGACCGATTCACGGAACGATGCCGTTGTCGCCGACAAGTCGGACCACATGCCCTGCACTTCGAGGACCCGCACCGCCAGCAGAAGCACCAGCACCGTGGCGAAGCCGCGGCGGACGTAATCATGCCGGAGGTTGAGATTGGCGCTGGCGATCAACATGAACGCGAGTGAGATCGGCAGTCGCTGGTCGGCCATGTAAGTTTCGAAGATCATGCGCGGCATCGCCAGATAGGTGATGCTGCCGACCACCAACAGCACCCAGCCAAACGGATGGAACACAAGCGCACGGTGCCGTATGCCCCAGCCGGCGGCGAAGGCCACGATGGCGATGAGCGCGAAGGCCGCGGACTTGGAATAGACCTCCACGACATAGATCAGACCGTCGAGTTTTCCCGTCAGTTCCCATTCGAACGACGCGCGCAGCAGCCCCCAGGTCGGGCTCATCATCAGAAGCGGCAGGACCGGGATAAACGGTAACCCGCCGGCGACAAAATCGAAAAATGCAAAGCCACGCCGCGGACGGAGCGGATCCGCCAGCCGCGAACGAGGCCGGCGCAGCCAGATCGTCCCCAGCCTGTGCAGCTCGTAAGCAAACAGGCCGAGACCATAGAGCCCGACGGCGAACAGATGGCAGAAAAACAGCGCGAGCACGAAGAGAGTCGACACTGTAAGCCGCAGCAGCAGTCCGCGCTCGCGCAGCCACACCCAGGCAACCAGCGCCCACAGCGACAGTCCGATGCCGAACACGTAGTTCATGGTGCCGACCAGGAACACGTTGTTGTAAAGCAGCGGAAACGCGATTAAGGGCAGAATTGACCATTGTCCGTAGAGGCGCCGGTTGAGCGCCATCGCGCCCGACAGGATCAGCACGAAGCTCGCGATGGTGAAGACTTGGCCGGCGATATAGATATTCATGATCCGCTCGAGCGCCGGCACGACCAAATCCATCATCAGGTTTGGAATGATCTGCCAGTTCACTTCATAGAAGCGAGCAAGATCGGGATCGCCGTCGATGGTCGCGATGACGTGCATGCGCGACAGATGATTCATATAGTCCGTCAGCGGCGGCCACGGATAGAGCAGGACCGGAATTGACGAAATGGCTGCAAGCAAAATGAACAGAAACGCGATCTGCCGATTGGAAAAATCGGCGGTCAGTTGACCGGAATTCGCTGTGATCGGTTTCGGGGCGCCACGTGACGGCGCTGGCGCGAGCGCCTCGGCTGCCTTCGAGGCGCGGCCACTCAGAAAATACCCAACATCGACCATGGTACGGAAAACAGGCGCGCATCTCCTGGGGAATCAGAGAAGCCGCCTTTTTTGATTTTATGACGCCCCACGGGCAGATTTGCCCGACCTAAGGTGAATGCCGGATGAATGTGAAATCCGGCCTGTGACGCTCAGTCCCCGCCTCAGGCCGCGGTCAAATCAGCCATATGTCTTAATATCGGAACCGACATGGAACTTTGGTTGCCCGGCCCGGAGCGGACGAGACAGCGGGCCGCCTTCCGCACCCGGCGCGCTAGATGTTCAGCGCCCGCCCATAGGCGTCCAGCACGGCCTCTTTCATCATCTCGGACAGCGTCGGATGCGGGAAGATGGTGTGCATCAGTTCTTCTTCGGTGGTCTCGAGGTTCATGGCCACCACATAGCCCTGAATGAGCTCGGTGACCTCGGCCCCGACCATGTGGGCGCCCAGCAACTGGCCGGTCTTTTTGTCAAAGATGACTTTCACCAGGCCCTGGTCGTCGCCGAGCGCAATCGCCTTGCCGTTGCCGGCAAACGGGAAGCGGCCGACGCGGACCTCGAGTTTCCTGTCCTTCGCCGCCTGTTCGGTCAGGCCGACTGATGCAATCTGTGGCGCGCAATAGGTGCAGCCGGGGATCAGCCGCTTGTCCATCGAATGGACTTTCAGTCCCTTGATCGCCTCCACGCAAATGACGCCCTCGTGCTCGGCCTTGTGCGCGAGCATCGGCGGACCTGAAACGTCGCCGATGGCGTAGATGCCGGGGACGCTGGTGCGGTTGAACTGATCGACGACAATGATGCCGCGATCGGTCTTCACGCTGAGTTTCTCCAACCCGAGATTCTCGATATTGCCGGTGACGCCGACCGCCGAGATCGCGCGCTCGGCGGTGATCGTCTGCGCGCCGCCCTTGCCGTCATCGATCGTTGCGGTGACCGCGTCCGCCTTTTTCTCCAGCTTGCTCACCTTGGCGCCGGTCAGAATCTTGATTCCCTGTTTCTCGAACTGCTTGCGTGCGAAAGCGGCAATTTCTGCGTCCTCGGCGGGCAGGATTTGCGGCAGCACCTCCACCACCGTCACCTCGGCGCCGAGCGTGCGATAGAACGAAGCGAACTCGATGCCGATGGCGCCGGAGCCGATGACCAGCAAAGACTTCGGAATGGCGGGCGGCACCATGGCTTCGAAATAGGTCCAGACCAATTTCTTATCGGGCTCCAATCCGGGCAGCACGCGCGGACGCGCACCGGTGGCGACGATGATGTGCTTGGCCTGGTAGGAGCCGGCGCCGAACGCGCCCTTCGGCGCTTCGCTCTTCGACGGCTTGACCGTAATCTTGCCCGGGGCATCGATCGCGGCCTCGCCCCACAGCACCGCGACCTTGTTCTTCTTCATCAGGAAGCCGACACCCTCGTTCAGGCGTTTTGAAACCGCACGCGAGCGCTGCACGATCGCCTTGGCGTCGAAGCCGACCTTCTCGGCAGACAGGCCGTAATCCTTGGCGTGCTGCATGTAATGGAAAATCTCGGCCGAGCGCAGCAGCGCCTTGGTCGGAATGCAGCCCCAGTTGAGACAGATGCCGCCCAGATGATCGCGCTCGACAATGGCGGTCTTGAACCCGAGCTGCGCCGCCCGGATCGCGGTGACATAGCCGCCGGGTCCCGAGCCGATGATGATGATGTCGAAATTGCTGTCGGCCATGCGGCGTCTGTCCCTCGCTGATTTCCGTGCGGAGAGGAGGCTCTCTCACATAGGCGCCGCTTTGGCGGATTTCACGCAATCGTCGTTCATGGTGGTGAAAAGCCGGTCGGCAGGCTCGAACAGCGTGTTGAATTCATTTGCGGGCAAGCGCTTCGCCTCACCCGCGATCCGCTCCAACTGGCGCGCCAGATCGGTATAGCGCGCCCGGGTGGTTTCGTCGCCCAGATTGGCCAGATAGGTTCCCAGCGCCGCAAACCGGTTGACTGCATTGGCCGCGTCGATCTGCGCTGGCGATGAGGCGGTGGCCGTGCCGCGCTCGCGTTCGGCATTTTCGTTGACCAGCCCGGCCCTGAATTTCACCTGAAAATAGGCGTCGATAACGTCTTTGCAGGTCCGCAGATATTCGCCGCGGCCGAGATTGCGCTGGATGATGTCGACGAAACGGTTGTTGAGGTAGCCGTTGTAGATCGACGTCACCAGCGACAGTACGGCGATGAACATCGGAAAGTAGCCGGTGAGCGCCGATCGAAGCTTGCTTTCGCCTTCACTCATCCTTGGTCGCCTCGCATCGCCGACGGGTGCCCGCTGATGCGGATGTCACGCCACCATCATCACTGGGTTCTCGATCAGCGCCTTGAACGCACCGATCAGCTCGGCGCCGAGCACGCCGTCCACCGCCCGATGATCGGTCGACATCGTTACTGTCATCAGCATGGCGGCTTCGATCCGGCCAGCCCTTGCGACTGCCCTCTCCTCGCCGGCGCCGACCGCCAGGATGGTGGCATGCGGTGGATTGATCACTGCGGCGAAGTCTCTGATGCCGTACATGCCGAGATTGGACACCGCACTGGTGCCACCTTGGTATTCCTCCGGCCTGAGTTTCCTTGCCCGCGCGCGGGCGGCCAGATCCTTCATCTCGTTTGAGATCACCGACAGCGATTTGCTTTCCGCCTTGCGCACGATCGGCGTGATCAGGCCGCCGGGGATCGAGACCGCGACGCCGATGTCGGAATGCCTGTGCTTGAGCATGCCGCCTTCGGTCCAGGTCGCGTTGGCGTCGGGCACGCGCTGCAGTGCAAGCGCCAGCGCCTTGATGACAAAATCGTTGACCGAAAGCTTGTAGGCCGGCTTACCGTCCTTGTCCTTGGACGCGGCGGCATTGATCTCCTCGCGCGCCGCCAGCAGCCTGCCGATGTCGCAGTCCACGGTGAGATAGAAATGCGGGATGGTGAGCTTGGCCTCGACCAGACGGCGCGCGATCACCTTGCGGATATTGTCGTGCGGCACGACTTCGTAGCTGCCCGGCTCGAACAGCGCTTTGATCTTGTCGTCGGAGGGTGGCTGGATGCCGAGCGGGGCGGCAGCGGCGGCCGGCGCCGTGAGCCCCTTGCTGGATTTCGCCGCCTCGATGTCGCGCGCGATGACGCGTCCGTGCGGCCCGGAACCTTGGATGCGCGTAACATCGATGCCGGCATCCTTGGCGAGCCGGCGCGCCAGCGGTGACGCGAAGATGCGGTTCGATCCGGGACGCTCGCCCTCGCCCTTCGAGACGGGCGCTTTCGCGCCCTCCTCAGGACGAGGGCTCCTATTCGCCTCATCCTGAGGAGCGGCCGAAGGCCGCGTCTCGAAGGATGCGGCGGCACCGCTTTGGGGCGTCTGAGCAGGTTTTGCTTGTGGCAGCGGGGTGGACTTTGCGGCGGACGAAGACACTTGCTTCGGATCTTCACCCTCCTCGGCCAGGACCGCGATCAGTTGATTGACCGGAACGTCCTGTGTGCCCTCCGGCACCACGATCTTTGCCAGCGTACCTTCATCGATGGCCTCTACCTCCATCGTCGCCTTGTCGGTCTCGATCTCGGCAATGATGTCGCCCGGCTTGACCTTGTCACCCTCCTTCTTCAGCCACTTGGCGAGGTTGCCCTTCTCCATCGTGGGAGACAACGCGGGCATGAGGATGTTGACCGGCATGGATGGAGTCCGATGCGCTGCTAGCTGATCGCCCGGGTGGTTCCGGGATCGGTCGGCGATTCCATCTCGGATTCATAGACCGCGCGCACCCGCGCCAGCGCATGGTCCTCGGTCAGCGCGGACTCAGCCGCGAACATACGCCCGATATGGCGTGTGAGGTCGGCAAGCAGCACGCCCCAGGATTCCGGTTCGTCGAATGCCCGGCGCAAGGAGATATGCAATTCTCCTTCGACAATCACGGCACGGACGATTTCGATGCCGCCGTTCTCGATCGCCTCGGGCGGGACATGTAAGGCGTGGAATTCAGGCGAGCGATTTTCCGGGTCCATGATGTTCACCGATAACAAACGGTCTTGGCGGCCTCGACCACTTTCTCCACCGTCGGCAGTGCGAGTTTTTCCAGATTGGCGGCATACGGCATCGGCACCTCCTCGGCGGTAACGCGCAGCACCGGTGCATCGAGCCAGTCGAAGGCCATCTCGGTGACGCGTGCGGCAATCTCGGCACCGACGCCGGATTGCCGCCAGCCTTCTTCGACCGTGACCAGCCGCCCGGTCTTTTTCACCGACTCCACGATCGTGTCGATGTCCATCGGCTTCAGCGTGCGCAGATCGATGACTTCCGCGCTGATATTGTCGCCGGCGAGTTGGTCGGCGGCCTTCAGCGCATAGCTCATGCCCATGGACCAGGCGACCAGGGTCACGTCATTGCCGCTGCGCGCGATCCTGGCCTTGCCGATCTGCAAGACATAGTCGTCCAGCGTAGGAACCGGAAAGCTCTGGCCGTAGAGGATTTCATTTTCGAGAAAGATCACCGGATTGGGGTCGCGGATCGCGGCTTTGAGCAGGCCCTTGGCGTCGGCGGCGGTATAGGGCGCGACCACCTTCAGTCCCGGGATATGCGAATACCAGGCGCTGAAATCCTGGCTGTGTTGTGCGGCGACGCGAGCAGCCGGCCCGTTCGGCCCGCGAAACACGATCGGCGCCCCGATCAGGCCGCCCGACATGTAACGCGTCTTCGCCGCCGAATTGATCAGTTGATCCATCGCCTGCATGGCGAAATTGAAGGTCATGAATTCGATGATCGGTTTCAATCCGGCAATGCCCGCGCCGATACCGAGTCCGGCAAAGCCGTGCTCCGTGATCGGTGTGTCGATCACGCGCATCGGGCCGAATTCCTGTAACAGGCCCTGGGTCACTTTGTAGGCGCCCTGATATTCCGCGACCTCCTCGCCCATGACGAAGACGTCCTTGTCGCGGCGCATTTCCTCGGCCATGGCGTCGCGCAGCGCCTCGCGCACCGTCATGGTCACCATCTCGGTGCCTGCGGGAACGTCGGACGTGGGCAGAACTTGGAGCGTTGGCGCAAAGTGCCCGCCCTCGCCCTTCGAGACGGGCGCTTTCGCGCCCTCCTCAGGACGAGGGCTTCTCACCGCCTCATCCTGAGGAGCCCGCGAAGCGGGCGTCTCGAAGGATGCGGCGGCCCGCGCGTTCATCTTGCCCAACTCTGCGGCGTCCTCGCCCTCGGATAGGATCATCGCGATCGGGGTGTTGACGGCGACGTCATTGGTACCCTCGGGAATGAGAATTTTTCCGAGCGTTCCCTCGTCGATGGCTTCCACTTCCATCGTCGCCTTGTCGGTCTCGATTTCAGCGATGACGTCGCCCGGCTTGACCGGCTCGCCTTCTTTTTTGAGCCATTTGGCGAGGTTGCCCTTCTCCATGGTGGGCGAAAGGGCGGGCATCAGGACTTGGATGGGCATGGGCGGTCTGAACTCGGCTGCGACTAAGCATAGACATCGGTGTAGAGCTCGGACGGGTCAGGCTCGGGATCGTGGATCGCGAACTCCGCCGCCTCGTTGACAATCGCGCGCACCTCCGCGTCGATCTTTTTCAAGGCGTCTTCAGTCGCCCATTTCTTCTCGAGCAGCCGCCCGCGCACCTGTTCGATGGGATCCTGCCCGGTGCGCACCTTGTCGACCTCTTCCTTGGATCGGTATTTCGCGGGGTCCGACATCGAGTGCCCGCGGTAGCGGTACGTCAGCATTTCCAGAATGATTGGACCGTTGCCTTCGCGGCACCAGGCCACGGCTTTCTCGCCCGCCGCCTTGACCGCGCGCACGTCCATGCCATCGACCCGTTCGCCCGGAATGTCGAAGGAAAGCCCGCGGCGCGCCAATTCGGTGGTTGCGGAAGAGCGCGCCAGCGAGGTGCCCATGGCGTATTGGTTGTTCTCGATGATGTAAACCACGGGCAGCTTCCAGAGCTTCGCCATGTTGAAGCTCTCATAGACCTGCCCCTGATTGGCGGCGCCGTCGCCGAAATAGGTCAGCGAAATATTGTCGTTGCCGCGATACCGATTGGCAAAGGCGAGCCCGGTGCCGAGCGGGACTTGCGCGCCGACGATGCCATGCCCGCCGTAGAAGCCTTTCTCCGGGGAGAACATGTGCATGGAGCCGCCTTTGCCCTTGGAATAGCCGTGCTGGCGGCCGGTAAGCTCGGCCATCACGCCTTTGGGGTCCATTCCGCAGGCCAGCATGTGGCCATGATCGCGATAGCCGGTAATCACCGCATCACCCGGCTTGAGCGCCAGCTGCATGCCCACCACGACGGCTTCCTGGCCGATGTAGAGGTGACAAAAGCCGCCGATCAGGCCCATGCCGTACATTTGCCCCGCCTTCTCTTCGAAGCGGCGGATCAACAGCATCTCCCGCAGCGCGGCAAACTCATGCTCTTTGCTGAATTCGGGCGCCTTGGACGAGCGGCCGCGGGCATCGTCTTCGGCTGCCCGGTGCGTGGGCGCGGACGGCGCCGGTTGTTGTTTGTTGTTGGCGACGGCCATAATTCTCCTCAAAAACCGGCGGTGCCGCGTGGATTGTGCGGCGCTCACCCCATAGCCGAAAACCGCACAGGGCGGAAGCGCGCTCGTCGGCGTGGCGATGAAAGTTCCGAGGCTATTGACTGGAGCCCTCAGCCTGGGCCTGACGCGGCGGAAGCAGCTTAAGGCCGTCTGATCGGCATGGTCAGATCGCGCGGATCGACGTAGTCGAGCAGCGCCCGGGCCCGCTCGTCCAGCATATCAGGATCGAGACTGTCGGATTGCAGCAGCGATACGCGGCGTTCCCAGTCGGCACGCTCGGCGCGAACCCCGTTCAATTCGACGGTCAGTTCCGCAATCTGCTGATCGAGGTCATGTTTGGCGCGCAGCCCATGATTGCCGGTATAGGCATTGACGCCGAAATACCCGATCACCAGCGCCGCCATGGTGTAGAGCGCGATCGCGTTGAGAATCGTGCGAAGCCGCTTGCGGGTGACCATGGCGCAAAATGGCCCGGGCGGCGTTAAGACCCCTTTAATGCCGTGCTGCGGCGCGCCGGCCGGCTTAAGGGCGCAACCGGTTGCGCATTTCGTTGCGCAGGAAGTTGCCGACGCGCTTGCCCCGATTGCGGAGATAGCGGACCGGCCCGGCATCGACGAAATAGGTCAGCAGGATGCTGTCCCTGGTGGTCACCTCCGGTCCCACCGGATCGGCCGAATGCCAGGTATCGTCCCCCACGGCGAAGGCATAGCCGCTATTGGGGGCGAATTTCATCCGTGTTTTCGTCGGCAGGCTTCCGTCCGGCAGCTTTTGATGGAAGATGGTGCCGACGTGCATGGCCGACGCATCGCGCGGCAGATAGAACTGGACGGTGATGCCCTTCCAGTGCGTGTCGGTGTGGGGAAAGATGCGATAGCCCGGGATATCGCGCGTAAGGATCGGTACCGGATAAAGAGCAACCTTTGCGAAGTCCTCTCCGAACCGTCGCTGCAGCGCTCCCGCAAGCCGCCGCACAAAAGCTTTGCGCACCGCAGGCGAGCACAGTGTCTGACCCACCACATCCCAGACCGCGCGTTTTTGCGGCGGCAGGTGGCGAATGTACTCGGGAAACAGGTCGATCTTGACGCGGGTGTGTGTGCCGTCCGGCGCATCGAGCCCTCTGGCCCGCCCGCCCATCGGCCGATAGTCCGAGGCGACCGGCATGGCGGTCAGCATGGCGGCATAGACGTCGTCGGGAAACACCTGATCGAATACCAAGTGATCGAAGGGCTCAGCGCTCGCGCAGGCGGCATCGACCGAGGCGGCGACCGCGCGGCTTAGCCGTTCGATCGCGAACTGCCGCTCGGAGAACTGCAATGCGAGAGACTGGTCCATCATGCAGGATCTCCTCAGCACCCGGACTCAACTCAGGGTCTTCAATGCCGCCCTGCCGGCATATTGCGCCTGCGGGCCCAGATCCTCTTCAATGCGCAGCAGTTGGTTGTACTTCGCCGTGCGGTCGGAACGTGCCAGCGAACCGGTCTTGATCTGCCCGCAGTTGGTGGCGACCGCGAGATCGGCGATCGTGGCATCCTCGGTTTCTCCCGAGCGGTGCGACATCACCGAAGTGTAACCCGCCTTGTGAGCCATTTCTACCGCCGCCAGGGTTTCGGTGAGCGTACCGATCTGGTTGACCTTGACCAGGATCGAATTGGCGATGCCCTTGCTGATCCCATCGGCCAGCCGGCTCACATTGGTGACAAACAGATCGTCGCCTACGAGCTGACATTTGCCGCCAAGCAGGTCGGTCAGCAGCTTCCATCCCTCGGTGTCGTCTTCCGCCATGCCGTCCTCGATCGAGACAATTGGGTAGCGCGACACGAGTTCGGCCAGATATTTTGCCTGCTGTTCTTTGGAACGATTTTTTCCTTCACCTTCATAGTGGTACGAGCCCTTCTTGAAGAATTCGGTTGAGGCGCAGTCGAGCGCCAGAACCACGTCCTCCCCCGGGCGATAACCCGCCTGTGCGATGGCCTTGACGACAAAGTCGAGCGCAGCCTCCGCCGACGGCAGGTTGGGGGCAAACCCGCCCTCGTCGCCGACATTGGTATTGTGACCCGCGGCCTTCAGTGCGCCTCTGAGTGTGTGGAAAATCTCCGCGCCGGCCCGTAGCGCTTCGGCGAACGACGGCGCCCCGACCGGCATCACCATGAATTCCTGGATATCGATCGGATTGTCGGCATGCGCGCCGCCATTGATGATGTTCATCATCGGCACCGGTAGGAGCCGCGCCGACGTTCCGCCGACATAACGGTAGAGCGGCAGGCCATTGGCTGCTGCGGCGGCTTTGGCGACCGCAAGCGACACGCCGAGAATGGCATTGGCGCCGAGCCGGCTCTTGTTGGGCGTGCCATCGAGCGCGATCAGGGTTTCGTCGATCTTGGCCTGGCCTTCCGCCTCCATGCCGCCGACGGCATCGAAGATTTCGCCATTGACCGCGTCGACCGCCTTGCGCACGCCCTTGCCCCGATAGCGGCTCGTTTCGCCGTCGCGCAGCTCGACCGCCTCATGCGCGCCGGTCGAGGCGCCGGACGGCACGGCCGCGCGGCCTTGCGAGCCGTCTTCCAGCTCCACATCGACCTCGACGGTGGGATTGCCGCGGCTGTCGAGGATTTCCCGGCCGATGATGTCGACAATGGCGGTCATGGGAGCCTGTGGGTCGATTGCGCGGCGGTGGCGGGCTGCTTCTACAGGATCGGCCGGCTTGCGGAAAGTGCGGCCGCGACGCCGGAATGCCTGTTGCCGGCGGGAGCGACTTCCCTCCGTGGCATGCCCTCACCCCGTCGGTTATCCTGCCGGACGGAGGATTCGATGAGCTATGTCCGGCGCGTGTTGCGGGAAGGCGAGCAAGTCCGTCATACGGCCAGGATTCACTGGGTGGTGTATCTGCCGGGCTTGTTTCTGGCGTTGTTGGCCGGCGCTGTCCTTGTGCTGGCCCAGATCGACCAGGCTCGCAGCACGTTCTGGCTCTCCGTCGCGGCGCTGCTCGGAATCATCGCGCTCGGGTTGTTGTTCCGCGAATGGTTCATCCGCTGGACCACGGAGATCGCCGTCACGAACCGCCGCGTGATCTACAAAACCGGTTTTATCCGGCGCAAGACCAATGAGATGAACATGGAAAAGGTCGAGAGCGTGCAGGTCGACCAGTCCGTGCTGGGGCGCATCCTGAATTATGGCGACGTCACCATCCTCGGCACCGGCGAAGGTTTCGAAACCCTGAAAACCATTGCGGCGCCGCTCGAATTGCGCAACCACATCACCGGCCTATAACGCGAGATCCCATGGCGCGCGCGCCCCGTCACCTTGGCAAGAACAGCCGCCTGCCCGCGTCGCCGGCCGAGGCTACGCTCGACCGCGTCGCCAATCCGCACGCCGACACCCATTATGTGGCCCGGTTCACCGCGCCCGAGTTCACCACGCTCTGTCCGATCACCGGGCAGCCGGACTTCGCCCACATGGTGATCGATTATGTGCCGGCAAAGTGGCTGGTGGAGTCGAAGTCGTTGAAGCTCTATCTCGGCAGCTTCCGCAATGTCGGCTCCTTTCACGAGGATTGCACGGTGGCGATCGGCAAGACCCTGGTGGCGCTCTTGCGCCCGAAGTGGCTGCGGATCGGCGGCTATTGGTATCCGCGCGGCGGCATGCCGATTGACGTGTTCTGGCAGGCCGGCAAGCTGCCTGCCGGCGTCTGGGTGCCGGACCAGGGCGTCGCGCCCTATCGCGGGCGCGGTTAAATACGCATTCCCGCAAGCGTTGTCAGGAACGCCTTCACCTCCTGGCCTGGATCGCTGGCCCGCATGACGCCGCCCATGACGGCGACCCCCGCCGCGCCGACCGCCAGCACTTCAGCTACCCGCGCGGCATTGATTCCGCCGATGGCGAGGACCGGCACACGCGCCGCGCCGGCAATCTCGGCGAGGCCGATCTTGCCAATTTCAGGACCATAGCCCGGCTTGCTCGCGGTCTCGTAGGCCGGCCCGGCAATCGCATAGTCGACCGTATCCGGATCGAGCGCTTCTGCTTCGGTGACGGTGTGGATCGACACCCCGATGAGCTTTTCTTTCCCCAACAGTGCGCGGGCGTCCGCCGCATTGCGGCCTGCAGCCAGATGCACGCCGTCGGCGCCGGCCGCCTGGGCCAAGGCGGCCTCGCCATGGACCATCAGCGCGGCGCCGTGACGTCGCGCCAGCGGCAACAGGGTGCGCGCCAGTACGACCTGATCGTCGTCGGAGAGATCTTTTTCGCGTACGCTTAGCCATCGGCATCCGGCCGTGAATGCGGCCGCAGCGATTGCCGGAAGTGAAAGCCGCGCCTGCCGGCGGTCGGTGATGAGAAGCAGCGGTGGAGCGGGCAGCGTCATGGCAATTCTTCGTCATTCCGGAAGCCGCGAAGCGGCTGTCCGGAATCCATAACCACTGCGCTCCGAAAAAGGCACCACCACGAGAACCCGACAGGTCCGCAGTTATGGATTCCGGGCTCGCGCCTTCGGCGCGCCCCGGAATGACAAACCAAAATGGCGGTCACGTGCCGACAAGGCCGAATTGCGGGCTGGATGGCTCCGCATGGTCGAGCTTCGGGATC